>Ga0181529_10000905_pt1 | contig 41031 bp, 31 predicted proteins | sample PEATcosm2014_Bin_36_FD_119763 | JGI IMG/M metagenome (GOLD analysis project Ga0181529, IMG submission 119763) | Peatland microbial communities from MTU Mesocosm Facility, Houghton, MI, USA - PEATcosm2014_Bin10_30_metaG | ecosystem: Environmental > Terrestrial > Soil > Wetlands > Peat | place... | reverse complement strand
CGCGCATGGCGGCGATCTTCAGATCGCGACTGTAAACAGCTCGGGACAAATCCATTCCTCACTCCATTCAATGTATTTGTTCCCTTAACTCGCTGTCTCAGTTTTGGGGTTCACTCCAGACACCGCTTCGGCCCCACCCCGCACGCTGTCTGGTGCGCGAAGCGGCGCCGTCGAATTCCCTGGCTTAGACAGGCCGCTTGAATCGTGGCCATGCCGCCATCGCGCAAAGTAAAAGCGCCGCCGCCAGCGAAACAGCGAGCGATACCGGCAGAATCGCCGGTTGAAACCGCATCTCGACGGTGTGGGTGCCGGCCGGCACGACGAGGCCGCGGAACGCAATATCGGTTCGCACAATCTCGATGGGTGTGCCATCCACCGACGCGCGCCATCCCGGATAGAAACTCTCCGCCAGCACCAGGAACGCGGCTTGCGGAGTCCGCACAGATAGATGAAGCGAATCCGGCTGGTAGTCCACGACTCGGACTTGACCGGCGTCTCCGCCACCTGGCGCCCTTACACCGGCTACTGCCTGAGCCGCAATCGCCGTATCGCGTAGATTCACGATCTGGCGCTCCACTAACTCCCTGGCTTCCCCGTCCGACCTGACCTGCCTAACGCTACTCACGAAAAAGAAACGCGGCCGCACCGACAGGTTCTCAAATAGCTCAAAGTCCAGCGGCAAGGTTTCGACGTTGCGATACCGGGGCAGCGAGCGTAGCCGCGCAGCAGCTTTTTGGCTGGCGATAAGATACTTCACGTTCATCAGATCGAGCGCCGGCGATTCGATGTTTTCGATCGGGTAATACCAGCCCCAACGCTCACCTGGGTGGAGCAGCAACCGCAACTGAATGGTGTGCTCCAATGCCAGGGGGCTCATGCCGTTGCCGGTCGGCACTTGGATCACGGGCCCGTTGAGTGCCCAGTTCATATCGCCGTCCACAGCATCGATCCGCGCGGTCGGGAAGTCGCGGCCGGCGTAGCGCCGGATCTCGCTGAGTAGCGCGGGGCTGCCCTCAAAGGCCGCCCGTGTCACTCCCGGCTCATCTAGTAAGGAAGCACAGTTCATCGGGCGTCCCGATCCAACCAGAAACAGGTCTGCGGCAATCGCGATTCCAATCGCGATGCGAAAACCGTTGGCGATCCGCAACGAATCCAAACCAACCGCGGCCAATCCGGCGAGGCCCAGACTTACAATGCAGTAAGTGAATTCCGGGTGAATGCCCAGTCTGACTTTCTCCGGCAAAGCAGGATAAATCAGATTCCAGATAGGAGTGTGCTCTCCTAACATAAACAGAACACCAAACAGAACCATCGTTCCAAGGACAAATGCATACCGGTTGCGCCACCGAGTCAAACCAAAAACAGCCAGCGTTAACCCGGCGATACTGACATAGAGGTATAGAAACGACGGGTCGCCGGGGCCGTTAAAGCGGCTCATATCGAAGATATGGTAGTGATTGGGCGAAATCAGAGATACGAAACTCTCCCAATGTAGGCCGCCACCCTTTCCCAGCCAGTCTGCCCGATACTTGGCGACACTGTTTTCAGTGAGCTGCGCCGCCGGCAGAAACTGCACGGCGGCCAGCGCAATGCCCATCGCGCAGGCACACGCCACGCCCAGCAGCAGGCGAGGCCGCGCCAGTCGCGCCACGATAAGGACCACCGCCAGCGCCACCGTGGACATGAAGACGGCGAACGTGGCCGCCGGTCCGCCGCCCAGGACGGACATGCCCAGCGCAGCCGCCAGCGCCACCAGCCAGGCCGGCCGGTATTCCTGGCGCAGCTTGATGATGGCCAGCCAGGCGAGCGGCATCCAGGCCACCGCCATCATGGCCCCTATGTGCTCGACGCGGGAAGCGAAGTATCCGCCGGTTTGAAAGATGATGGCGCCCGTCCAGGCCGGAATCGCTTTGGTACCGAAATTCCGGAAGAGATGATACGCGGCAATACCCGCCACCCACACCTGCAACGCGACGGCCCATTCGAGCAGAATGGGCAGGCTGCCAGCCGAGGTGTGCCCGGCAATGAAAGCGGCGGCGAGAATCAGAGGGTGAAAGAAGCATGCCTCGATGTTGGCGAAGACGGGGTAGCCGCAATAACTGAACGGGTTCCAGAGTGGGAAATGTCCCTGCTGGAGTTGATCCGTCAGAAACCTAAGCATGGGCAGTTGCACGTACGAAAAATCCCACGGGAAGAGATAGGCGGCGCTGAAAAGGGGCTTGTGGAAAAAGATGGCTACGTCCGCCAGAAGCGACGTATAGACCAGCACGGCGGTGCGCCTCTCAGGCGATTGCGGATGACGGGATTCGGCGGGCACAAAGCTATTTTCGCTCGCCGCGTTGGAATTTGCTTAGACCGACGTCGCCGAGCCGTCGGCCAGGCGCACAGAATCTGGGATCGTCCTTGGAAAGTGCCCGTCGACACCCTATAATCTTGGAGTGGCGCGTCTGAAACTGGCTGCGACGATTTTGTTTCTGGTCTGCTGTGCGGCTTACTATCTCAAAATGAATGTTGCGGACCAACTTCCCGGCATCACGGATTCGCCCAGCGATTTCACGCAGTATTATCGAGCCGCGCGCTGCGTGCTCGCGGCCCAAAGCCCCTATACGATTGCGGAATACCTTTATCCTCCCGCCCTCGCCTTTCTGCTCACGCCGGTGGCGCTGACCGACTACGTGACCGCGCGGCGAATCTGGTTCTGGTCGTCCCAGGCGTTTCTGCTGCTGGCGGCGTTCCTCGCCTGGCGCGCGCTCGGTCACGACCGAATAGCAGCGTGCTGCGTGGCCGGCGTCTGGGCGCTGGGCGGTGCGGCGTGGGAGAGCTTGGCTCTGGGACAACTCGGGCCGCTGCTGGTGCTCTCGCTCGTTCTGGCATACTGGCAAACGGGAGCGGCCCAGGGCGCGGCGGTGGCTGCGGGGTTTTCTCTGAAGCTCCTTCCTGGTGTCGTCTCGATTGTGCTGCTGCTGCGCCGCGATTGGCGCGCAGTCGCGGTGCTGATGGCAGTGGCGGCGGCCGGCGTGGCTCTCCCAACAGCCGTGATTTCCCATTGGATGTCGGGACCACCTCCGGGCGTCCAGCGCGATTACTTGATGGGTACGCCCGCAGTGCTCAACTGGTCGCTTCCCGCCGTGGCGTTGCGCATCGCCGATCCGCCGGTCTCGCGGACCAGGCTGCCATCCAACTGGGAATTCGGGAACACCTCGGAAAGCGCTCATCTATCGCGCAGCCAACAATGGTTGTCGGCCGGCGTCGCCGCCGGGGCTTTACTGGTGGGACTGGCCGCATTGCTGACGGTATGCCGCGGGAAGCTCAGCGCGGCTCAAATGCCATGGGCGGCGGCGGCGTTGATCTCGCTCAGCGTGGCGGCGTCGCCGATTTCGTGGAACCACTACCAGATCCTGCAATACCCAGGACTGGCCTTGGCGTTGTGCCGCGCGGTGAGACAGCGCAGATGGCTGCTCGGAGCCTCTGCCGTGGTATTGGGCGCGCTTCTCTATCAGATTCCGAGGGAAGTCCTGCGTGCTTACTATGTGCAGTTCTCGGGCTGGTCAGCAGCCTCGCCCGCCACACTCTACATCTGGACCTCGGTGACACCCGTCGCCGCGCTGGTGCTGTTCGGCTTGCTGTTACGACAAATGAACGCAGAAGCGTAGCCGCCGCCGAATGATTCAGCGGTCTCAAAAAGCGGTGAACTGTTATACTCGGACAGGATCTATGCGGGTAACTGTAATCGGGACTGGATATGTCGGAACGGTGACTGGCGCGTGTTTGGCGTATCTGGGTCACCGCGTGACTTGCGTCGATACCGACGCGAGCAAGATTGCGAAGCTCGAACGCGGCGAGTCTCCCATCTACGAACCCCTGCTCCTGGAGGTTCTGCACCTGGCGGCAGGGCGCGGAGGGATCGATTTTCGCACATCGCTCGATCCGGCCGCCGCGGAAAGCGACGTGATCTTCATAGCGGTGGGCACGCCGCCACTGCCAACTGGAGAAGCTAACCTGGAGTACCTGGAAGCCGCCGCCCGCGCCGTAGGGGCGGCCCTGGACGACTCGCACTTCCGCGTGATCGTGAACAAGTCGACCGTCCCTGTGGGCAGCGCGAACCTGGTGGAAACGCTGGTGCGGGAAGGCATGGCGGAGGCTCACTCGGGCGAGCGCCGCGACATTCGATTCGGCGTCGCCAGCAACCCGGAGTTCCTGCGCGAAGGCTCGGCGATGGCGGACTCGCTCTATCCGGACCGCATCGTAGTTGGGTCGGGCGACGACCGCGTGATCGGGATTATGCGCGAGCTGTATGCGCCGCTGGTGGACCAGACGTTCGATCCTCCGCCGGGTCTGCCGCGGCCCGCCTCCGCGGCGCGAGTCCCGCTTCTGATCACATCGCTCACCGGCGCGGAGATGATCAAGTACGCGGCCAACGCCTTTCTCACGCTAAAGATCGGTTACGCCAACGAAATCGCTAACATCTGCGAGCGGGTGGGCGCGGAGGCGACTGAAGTGATGGCGGGGATCGGTCTCGATTCGCGTATTGGTGCGCGCTTCTTAAACGCCGGCGTGGGCTGGGGCGGCAGTTGTTTTGGCAAGGACGTGAACGCGCTGCTCCACACTGCGCGCGAGTATGGCTACCACGCGCGGCTGCTGGAGGCGTCGCTCGAGGTCAACGCCGCGCAGCGCAATACGGTGATCCAGAAACTACAAGAGAAGCTGTTCATCCTGAAGGGCCGGACGATCGGTTTGCTCGGCCTGGCCTTCAAACCCGACACCGACGACCTGCGCGACGCACCGGCACTGTACATCGCCGAGCGCTTGTTGCAGATGGGCGCACGCGTGAAAGCCTATGACCCGGTCGCGATGCAGGCCTGCCACGCGCAGCACCCGGAGCTACGCATTCGATATTGCGACACGCCCGCCGAATTGGCTGAGGATGCGGATGCGCTGGTGCTGGTGACAGAGTGGAACGAATTCCGCGAGCTCGATCTAGCGGACCTGGCCAAGCGCATGGTGTCGCCCATTCTGGTGGACGGCCGCAACCTGTATGCGCCGGATGCCGTCGCGGCTGCCGGCTTCGACTATATCGGCGTTGGACGCGCCTTGCGCCGGGCGCAGCAGGGCACAACCGCGGACGTGATGCAGAGTCGCCGCTGAGCCTTCAGAGCCGCTCATCGAATCCGGAAGTGCCTGCCTGTGCCGCTAAGCCGCCTGGCCCCTCGCCGTCATTTGAATCATCGAAAATGTGGCCCCTTGCGCATCGCTGATTACGGCAAAACGGCCCACGTTAGGGACATCAGTCGGGGGCACGCAGACCTCTGCGCCAAGCCCTTTGGCTTTCGCAGCGCGCTCGTCGCAATCGGCCACCGTGATGTAGATCATCCAGTGCGGCGGGAGGCCCTGCCACTCCGGCCCGCGCATGGGCATCATGCCGGCGAAATGGGTCTCGCCGTTGATCCACTCGACGTACTGGGCGGATTCCACGCCGGAAGCCGGGTGTGTCCTCCATCCAAACAAGCCGGTGTAGAAAGCCGCCGCGCCGGCTGGGTCGGGCGTATGCAACTCCGGCCACATCACCCGCCCCAACAGTCCGCCGTGGGTGGCACCGATGTGTTTCTTGGCCTGCCAAATAGAGATGGTCGATCCCTGCGGATCCTGAATCACCGCCATCCGGCCCACGTCCATCACATCAAACGGCGGCTCGATGAGTTTGCCGCCCAACGGCTCGACTTTCGCCGCGGTTTCGTCGGCACTCGTCACCGAAAAATAAACTCCCCAATGCGGCCGCAAATCGGGGCGGTGCGCATGGGCGGCGGCAACATCATTCCCGTCGATTCGGAACATGGTGTAGACGCCGCCGCCGGGAATCGGGTTATCAACCGCGCTCCAGCCAAACAGCTCGCCATAGAGTTTCTTAGCGGCCGTCAAATCGTGAGTAGCCAGTTCGGCCCAGCAAAACGAACCCGGCGGGTAGCTTTCAATGCGTGCCATGCGGTTTCCCCCTCGTGCGAACGATTATATTCCGCCGGAGGCTGCCACAATCGTTAAATCATCGGACTGCTCGGGGGCGAATCGGAATTGAAACCAAGTCTACACATTACCGGCTTACAGAACTACCTTCTGCCCGGTCCGGCACGAACGATATACAGCGTCGACGACTTCAAGCGCCTGGTAGCCTTCTTCGCCGCCCACGCGCGGTTGGCGGCCCTGGCAAATGGCGTCTCCGAAATCCAGAAACTGGCGCTCGAACGGATCGAGCGAAATCGCCATCGGATCGGAGGCGCCCGAAGCCACTTCTTTGGCAAGCGGCGCCGGATCGCCGGAGTCGTCCTCCACGTCCCAGGTGGTGAGCTTGTCGCCGGTAATCACGGCCGTGCCGCAGCTGCCATGTATCTCAATGCGCTCGGCATAGCCAGGCCGGAAGGCGGTCGCCGCCTGAATCACGCCAGTGGCCCCGCTCGAGTACTCCACCACCGCGTTCACAACATCTTCGGATTCGATCTTGTGCACCGCGCCCAGTTGCCAGACCGCGAACAACTGTTTCACGGGCCCTCCCAGCCAGCGCAGCATGTCGACCTGGTGGATGGCCTGGTTGATCAGCGCGCCGCCGCCTTCGGTCCGCCAACTCCCCTTGATCGGTCGCGCATAATACTCCGGCGTCCGGTACCACTTGGTGTAACCATCCAATTCGAGAAGCTTGCCCAAACGGCCGGCGGAGAGGGCTTGCGAGACGAATACGCTGGCGTCGTCGAAGCGGTGCTGGCTGACTACGCCCAGCAGAATGCCGGCCGCGCGCGCGGTTTCGATCATCCGCCGTGCGGTTTCGAGCTTGGTCGAAATCGGTTTCTGCACCTGCACGTGCTTGCCGGCGTGTGCGCAGATCTCGACGGGCTCAAGACGGAAATCGGGAAAGGTGCAGACATCCACGTAATCCACTCGTGGGTGCCGGCACACCTCTGGATAGTCGCGCACAAATTCGGCGCCGTGTTCCTCCGCGAACCGCCGGCCGGTGGCTTCGTGCGTGTCGGTGCAAACCGTCAGCTCATACCCGATCCTCCGGTACACCCGCGCGTGCAATCGTGCAATCGCCCCGGTACCAATTATTCCAACTCGCATAGAAAACTATTCTAATCGCGGACAGCCGGCGCCAGGGAACGAGCGCCTATGGTGAGCTGCAATGAAGCGCAAGCCAACGGATCTTCTCAGCAGGATGTTGGTAGGGATAATGCGTGAATCGGCCGAAACTCAAATCTCGGACTGCAAACCCGCCCGCTCGTCCAGGCGGCCAGCCAGAACGCCCAGCACGTCGGCCATCTCGGCAAGCGCGCGGCGCGCACTCTCCGGCGCGGCGCTTCGCGTGACGCGGAAATACCATTGCATGACGCGATAGTCCAGAACCAGGAGGCGATCTTCGATGGAGTTTAGGTCCAGCCCAGCAGCGTGTTCGATCAGGTACGTCAGCAAGTGATAGTCGCGCTCCAGCGCGCGTTCGAACCCGTCCATCGGGACGGCACTGCGCAACTGCTCGCTTACCTGCCGGAAGCTAAACTGGGAGTTCACAGCAGCCGCGGTCCGAGTCTCGCGAATCGAATTTCGCAGCAGGAGTATACAACTATATCGAAACCAGTAGAGCAGCAGGCCGAACGAAAACGCGGTAATGATGATGCTGACAACCATTTCAGACCCTACACTCGTTGACGTTACGCCGGTACTAGACCATCCATAACTAGAATACTTAACAATGCATTTAATTGCAATGGTTTTCTTAGTCCCGCCCAACGGAGCTGGAAAACCACCGTATGTTATTGAATCGGTTTACCTTGCCAGTGGCGCAAAGATCACAGTTTGCCGGCCCGGACCCGCCAAGGAACATGCGGCGGCTTGCAACCGTATCGTATGCTGAAGAGCTTGCTGCACAGTCGGTCGGCGAATGTCACCCGGCCAGTGCAAGGAGACGCCATGATCGCGAAAAGCCTGCCGCTGCTCGGAATCGTCCTGTGCCTCGCTGGTTGCGTAATCAACACAACCCCCACAGGGCCGCTGCAATACGATTCGTTCCATCTGGATCGAGACCGTTCGGAGGTTGTGAAAGTCAATCTCAATATGGGCGCCGGCAAACTGCAGGTGGGCAGTGGCACTGAGAAACTGCTGCAAGCCTATTTCACCTACAACGTACCGGTATGGAAGCCGGTGGTGAAGTACGATACAGGCGTGCTGACGATCGACCAAGGCAAGACGGAACACGTCAACTTCCAGCCGGGCCAAATCAAATATGAGTGGGACCTCCGCTTCGGCCGCGAGACAGCACTCGATTTCGGCGTGAATTTCGGCGCCGGCGAAGCGCAGCTCGACCTCGGATCGCTTAATCTGCGGGCCGTCAACATTCAGATGGGCGTCGGCAAGCTCAACCTGGACCTGCGCGGGCGGCCGCAACACGACTACGACGTTCACATTCAGGGCGGCATCGGCGAAGCTGTCGTGCGGCTGCCGTCGGATGCCGGCGTTTACGCCAGCGCCAACGGCGGTATCGGTGAGGTCAAAGCCCGCGGGCTAAAGAAGCAAGGCGACCACTGGGAGAACGACGCCTATGCCACGGCGAAGGTCAAAGTGCGCGTCGATGTGCAAGGCGGCATCGGGTCCATCACTCTCATCAGCGACTCGGACTGATTGGCTTTCATCGGCCGTCTGAAACAGATTACCCTCGCGGCGTTCTCAGGCCACTAAGCCGCCGGAGACGATCAGCGCCGCCATCGCGGCGACTTCGTATTCCATGGGGCGGTCCGCGGACTGGAACGCGGCCAGCCGCCGCACGCTCTGGTAGACGCGCTTGGAGCCGCCGCCAAGCTTGGCTTCCCCGCCCCGCAGATCCACCGCCTGGACGACAGCCAGCAGCAGCATCGCAGTCTGGTTGCGCAAACATTCCAGCGCATCCATCGCGGTGACCGCGGCGTGCATCCCCAAGCTCACCACGTCCTGGTTGTACTGCTCAGTCGGCAGCGAGTGAATGGAACTCGGCCCGGCCATCTGCCGCACGGCGCAGGCCAAACTGGTGATGCTCAACTGTATCCCCTTGAAGCCGGAATTGACGCCGGGCTCCGGCGTGAGGTTGGCGGGCAAGCCGTTGTTGAAACGCTCGTCCACCAGCAGCGCGATCAACGCATGCGCCCAATTGGCCATGGCGGCGAAATCGATCTTCCAGGTATCGAGCAGGCGCGCGATATGGCCGCCGTAGAAATTGCCGGCTTTGTGAAGTTCCCCGGTTTCCGGATCGATCAGCGGATTATCGTTGGCGGAGTTGATTTCCCGCTCGATCACGGCCCGGCCATCCCGATTCCCCTCCCAGACCTGTCCCAAGCCTTGCGGAATGCAGCGCAGGGAATAGCAGCTTTGGCCACTCGACGCGCGCGTGTATCCGGAGCCTGCCAGCATGTCGCGCAAAAATGCAGCTACCGCAATCTGGCCGGGATGCCCTTTTTGCTCCTGCACCCAGGCGTCGAACGGCTGCGCCGGAGCCTCCATCGCCTCCACGGCCAGAGCGGCGGCAGAGAGCAACGCTTCGAGCACGCGGCGTGCATCCAGCCAGATCAGCGCGGCACAAGCGGTCATCACCGTGGTGCCGTTGATCAGCGCCAGGCCTTCCTTGGGTGCGAACACGATGGGCTGCAGGCCGGCGGCTTCGAGCGCCTCCGCGGCGGGCATCCTGCGGCCAGCGTATTCGGCTTCCCCCGTTCCCATCAGCGCGCGCGCAATATAGGCCGAGGGCATCAGATCGCCCGACGCGCCCACCGAACCGTAGCGCGGCACCACAGGCGTGATGCGTCGATTCAAGAGCGCCGCCAACGCTTCGGCCAGCTCCGGACGCACCGCGGAAGCGCCCGTCGAAAACGTCACCAGGCGCAGTAGCATGGCGGCGCGCACCACGTCATTCGCCAGCGGCTGCCCGGTGGCGCAGCCAAGTTGGCGAACCAGGTTAAGCTGCAACAGCTCCATTTTCTCCGCCGGCAGCGAAATGCCCACGTTGCCGCCCACGCCCGTATTGACGCCGTAAATGCGTTCGCCGCGCGCCAGCAGCTCCTCCAGCCGCCCGCGTCCTTGCGCGATGCGTTCGCGCGCCGCCGCCGCGAGTCGCACCTCGGCGCCTTCCCGCGCCACGCGCACGGTATCTTCAATGCTCAAACGCGCTGCACCAATTTCGAATGGATCCGCCATGTAAGTTAGGGTAGCAGGCGCCGGAACTGCATTTGCGCAGTTCGGACCGCCACCGCGGCGCAGACCGTCAAGCCCGATCTGTCGAGAGTCGTCTCGACATTTCCTATTTCTCGCCGGCTATTCCACCGTGAATGGCTGGCGGCTCTCGTAGGTCTGGTTTCCAATGGCGTCTTTCACCTGCACGGCGACGATATAGGAGCCTGGCTTAACGCCGGCCTGCAGGTTGACGCTGAACTCGCCGGAGATATACCGCTTGGGATAGAATGACTGGCTCTGTTCGGCCGCTGGTTCCGGCTGCTTCCAAAGCACCTTGCCACCGGGCAGCATGATGGAAGCTACATAACTGAGGTCGATCTTATTGCCCTCGCCGTATTGGTAACCGATGATGTCGAACCGGCTCCACATGGTTTCGCCGGCGTGATAGATGGCGCTTTCGACGGGCTGCTTGCCGTCCTCATCGCGGTAGAAGTGGAAGTTACGCACGACGACCGTGTCGCTCTGCTCCACGGCGTGGCCACGGACTTCAAACGGCACCTCGATTTGCGCGGTAGTCTTGGCTAACTCGTCTTCGGCCTTCACGATGACTTTGTAAGTGCCCGAGCCCGCCAGCGGCGGTATCATCACCTGCGTCTGGATCCTAGGCATCCAATCCTTATCCTCGCTGGTGACTTCGTTGTCGAATTCGTTCTTGTAAGTCTCGTTAAGCTGCACGCCTTTCGGATCGAATGCCGCGACGGAGTAGTCGATGCGAATCTTCGAATCCGCCGCTTTGGTGTAGTGCGCCACGCGGCAGGTGAAAAACAGAACCTCGCCGGGCGTGTAATGGAACCCCTCGGGCGCGGCGACGCCTTCTTCCACCTGGCTGATGACGGGCCGCACCAGGGCCAGCGGTTCGGCGGCGGCGAAAGCCAGCGGGCCGGCGAACGAAACGAGCAGCAAGAGCCGCATTCTTTCCTCCAGTACGATTCTACTTCTCCGGCAAGCGGGCGAGATAGCGGCCAGTGTAGGAGCGGGCGGCGCGCGCGACCGTCTCCGGCGTTCCTGCCACCACCACCTCGCCGCCGCCCGCGCCGCCCTCCGGACCCAGATCGACAATCCAATCGGCGGCGCGAATTACATCCAGGTTGTGCTCGATCACCACCAGGCTGCCGCCGTTTTCGATCAGCCGTTCAAAGGCCGCCAGCAGCTTGGCGATATCGTCGAAGTGCAGGCCCGTCGTCGGCTCGTCGAAGATGAACAGCGTGCCTCGGCAACTTGCCGCCGCGAGGTGTGCTGCCAGCTTCACGCGCTGCGCCTCGCCGCCGGAAAGCGTGGTGGCGGATTGGCCCAAACGCAAATACCCCAAGCCCACGTCGTCCAACACGCGCAGGCGCTCCGCCAGCCGTGGCACGCCGAAGAAAAACTCGATAGCCCCACTCACCGTGAGCTGCAACACTTCGTGAATGTTGAGCCCGTTATAGCGTATGTCCAGAATGGCGCTCTTGTACCGGGTGCCTTTGCACTCTTCGCAGATCAGCTCCACATCGGACAGGAACTGCATCTCCACCGTAACCGTGCCATCGCCCTGGCACGTTTCGCAGCGCCCGCCGGGAATGTTAAAAGAGAAATGCCCCGGCGTGTAGCCCTGCTTCTGCGCGTCGCGCGTGTTGGCGAACAGTGCGCGAATCAGGTCGAACGCCTTGATGTAAGTGACCGGATTCGAGCGCGGCGTGCGGCCGATCGGCGATTGATCGATCATGACCGCGCTGACGATGCGTTCGGCGCCTACCAGTCTGCGGCACGCCATCCGCGGCGCCTCGTCGGACTCGATTGTCTCATCGATCTCCGCTTCTTCACCCGCGTCGCGCGCCTTGTGCAGCGCCTCGATCGAGCGGAACAGCACATCGTGAACCAGAGTGGACTTGCCGGATCCGGAAACGCCTGTAATCGCCACCATCATGCCGAGCGGAATCTCGACGTCGATGTTCTTCAGGTTATGCAGGCGCGCACCGACGATGCGCAGCATGCGTTTCGGATCCACCGCCCGCTGCCCGCGCGGCGGCGCCACGCGCAGGTCTCCGCGCAGATAGCGCGCCGTAAGGGAGTTGCTGCCGTCGGCGAGCAGATTCCTAAGCGTGCCCTCGTAAACGACTTTACCGCCATGCTCGCCCGCACCCGGACCCAGATCCAACAGATGATCGGCGGCGCGCATCACTTCCGGATCGTGCTCCACTACCACGATGGTGTTGCCTAGTTCGCGCAATTCCTCGAGGATGCGAATCAGCCGCCCCGTGTCGCGGCTGTGCAATCCTATCGATGGTTCGTCGAGCACGTAGCACGCGCCCACCAGGCGCGAGCCGAGACACGTGGCGAGTTGAATGCGCTGCGCTTCGCCGCCCGAGAGCGTCGAACTGAGCCGGTCCAACGTCAGGTATTCAAGCCCCACATCGTTCAAGAACTTCAACCGCTGACGAATCTCGACCAGGATCTTCTCGGCGATGGCGGTCTCTTCCGGCTTGAGCGGCAGCGCATCGAAAAACTGCGCAGCTTCGGCGATATTGAGCCGCACCACTTCGGCCAGATTGCGACCGCCCACGCGCACGTACAGCGCTTCCTTGCGCAGCCGCGCGCCCTTGCACTCCGGGCACAGCGCGTAACCGCGGTACCGGCTGAGAAAGACGCGCACGTGCAGCTTGTATTTCTTGGTTTCCAGGTGCGCGAAAAAGCGCCGGATGAAATCGTGTACCAGTTCGCGCTCTTCCTCCGTCAGGTCGGCGAAGGCCGCGCGGAAGCGCACCTTCCCGCGTGCAGACTTGCGAAAATTCCCCAGCCAAGAGCGGAACTTCGGCTTGGTCCATGGATCGACCGCGCCGTCGTCGAGCGACAGCGATTTATTGGGAATTACGCGGTCCAGGTCGAAATCGATGGTGTTGCCGAAGCCCTGGCAGCGCGGACAGGCGCCGGCCGGCGAGTTGAAGCTGAACAGAATCGGCTCCGGCGTCGCGAACTCCGTGCCGCACGTCTTGCACTCGAACTTCTCGTTGAAGCGGATCGTCCGCGCCGGCGCGGCGGCGCTTTCGAAAACTACTTCGCCGGCTTCGCGATAGCAGATTTCGACCGTGTCCACCAGCCGCTGGTGCAGCCCAGGGCCGATCGCGATGCGGTCCACCAGCACGAAAACCGGCTGGCTAAAATCGATATCGAGCAGCGATTCCGGCGTCGAAAACTCGAAAACTCGCCCCGCCTGAAACAGCCGCGTGAAGCCCTTCTTGCGCAACTCGAACAGGTGGTCGCGCAGCGAAGCCGCGCCCGCGTGATCGCCGCAAGAGAACAACGCGTACCAGCGCGAGCCCTCCGGCAGCGCGAGCAGGCGCGCGGCCACTTCATCGACGGTATCCTTCCGCACCACCGTCCCACACGCCGGGCAAAACGTTTGCCCCACGCGCGCGTACAACAGCCGCAGAAAATCGTAGCACTCGGTGGAAGTAGCGACGGTGGAACGTGGGTTGCGGCTCGAGTTTTTCTGCCGGATAGCCACCGCCGGCGCGATGCCGTCGATGTCGTCCACCGCCGGCTTTTCCATCCGCTCCAGGAACTGCCGCGCATACGCCGACATCGATTCCACGTAGCGCCGCTGGCCCTCCGCGTAGATCGTGTCGAACGCCAGCGAGGATTTCCCCGACCCCGACACCCCAGTCACCACAGTCAATTGGTTGTGCGGAATCGAAACCGAGATGTTCTTCAGATTATGGGTTCGCGCGCCGCGAATCCGGATGTAGTCTTGAACGGGGATGACGGGTATTCTTTAAGTATAGCCCTCACGCGGCTGGCGGTCCCGAACGCAACCGGGTGGTGGCCACGACCGATACGAAACGCGGCCCTACGGGATCGTGACCCGGACCGTTGCCGGTTCGCTCTCCGAGCCTCGGGCGCTTTCGACGAACTGCCCATCCAGGTAAACCCTCGCCTCGAACGATCCCTTGTCGAAATTGTCCTGGAACCGTGCCGTGAGTTCCACCGAAGTTCCCCTCGGTTTCCAGAAACTAAAGTTCAACGGGAGGAGAACCGGGCGCTGGTCCTTGCCGTCAATCGTGTATACCACGCCGCGTCCCACCGGTCCTTCTAACTTGTAGACGATGTGCTGCTGTCCCTTCCGAGGCCGCACCGCAAACAATGTCAGGATCAAAAACGCCACAGTGACTATCGCAGCGACGAGTATCAGTATCTTCACGGTCCGCCTTCACTCCTTGAGGCGATCGACAATTCCAGAAATCACCATAGCAGACCGCGCGGAAATCGGCTCGCCGCGCCTGTGCCGCGCACTGAACCGCGTCTCGTGAATCAGTGGGAGGGGCCCGGATAGACGGCCGATTCGGGCGATGCCTGGTATTTCGCCAGTATGCTCCCGTATCGCGTATCGAGGATGACGACGCTACCTAGCCCGTTGGCGAACCAGATCGTCGAGCCATCCTGAGACATTTTAATCGACGATGCGGAGGTCGAGGGCAAGTCGGAGTTGAACTGATTGGCGATGGTGCGCGTGGTGAGGTCGAAGACTGTCAGCATGTAGCCTACGTTCCAGAAGAGCCGGGTACCATCCGGGTGGATGAACACCTGTGCGCCGAGGCCCGGATAACCACCGCCGATCCCCGGCGTATAGGTCGAAGCGGACAGGTCGGCCGTGCCGCTGAGGACGTCGTAGTAAGTGATCATTCCCGAGCTGCTCAGAAGATACGCGGTAAGTCCATCCGGCGCCATCACCAACGCCGTGGGGGCATACTTTAATAACAGCGTGGAAGTGAGCGTTTGCGTGACGGTGTCGAAGGCCAGCAGCGCGCCGAGGTTACCCGCCGAGTCCTTCGTGTAATAGCTGACCGCGTAGAGAGCGATGCCGCCGCTGTTGGTGAATCCGATGCCCACGGGCACCGTGTTGTTCGGATTCAGCGTCGAGGTCGGGATAGTCGCCTGCACGCTTTGACTGTCCAGGTCGCAAATCGAGATTTCGTTGACTGTTCCGGCGTGAGCCGTCCAGACTTCGTTTCCGACGCCTGTCGGCGATGGCCGGACAGCAAAGACCGTCGCCTGCGGCGGAAGGGTAACCTGGCTTGATATTGCGAAGGTCGTCATGTCGACTCTCAAGATGTTATAACTGAAGCCATCGAGCATGATCATTTGAGGGTCCGCGGGAGTGGCCGGCGGCACCAGCGTCAGATCGGGGCGAGCCGTCCTCGCGTATGGGCCGTATATGGGCGGGAGGTGAGGCACACCGGTACTCACGGCAAGAAACTCCATCATTGCCGCTCCAATGGCTCCAATCGTTTCAGCCTCGGATTCCGCCAGAGGCGTGCAGACGGGCGTTAGTAAGGGGGTTACCGTTAGGTACAGTGGATCGCCATAAATGTTAGTACCCAGGCCGAACGTCACGTCGGCATAGACGCAGTTCATTGCGTAAAAGTTGAACTCCTTGGTTCCCCCAACATCGCTAATTTGCCAGGAGTACTTGATATTGCTTACAAGGTAGAGAGGGGGCGCCAGACCCCAAGGGGCCACCGTAACAGAACCAAGACTAGCGCCGTACTTATTGTCGATGAGGTCGCCGCCGAAATCGATGATGGTGACACCCGCACCCTGGGCAAACAACGGACCTAAGACCAGTGACAGTAAGCAGAGGAGTTTCATTGGACCACCACCGTTTGAGCCAGCCAACTGGAGTTGAGTAGTATTCCGTTCGCCGCCAGGCCATTGGCGAACGTGACCGCGTTATCCACCCCCAGCGTTCCGATGAACAGGTTCGCGTAAGAGCCATCGAGGATCAGATAACTCGGCGGCAGGTTCGCCAGGGTGTCCGCGGAAATGGTGAACGTGCTGGCCCCAGGCGCGGCGAGGCACTGTACCTCCACGGTAGAGTTGGTAGCCGCCGCGTAGGAGTAGAGCAGGATTGCCGTAGGCGCGGCTGCGTCCCCGGGTGTGAACGCGAGGGCGAGCGGTGCGTTCCTTGGCACAACGATGATCTCACTCGGACGGCTCCAGGCCGGCGGCGGCTCGGGGTTGAGAGGGATCACCGTTTGGTTCGGGCCGCCCGGATCGATGGTGAATGTCCCATTGGCGCCCAGCAGGTTCATGGCTATCGCATTCGAGTCGACTGTCCCGCCAAGCGTGCTCGAAAAGTAATAATTGCTGGGCGAGAAGGGCAGAGGCTGCGTGCCGTTGTTATAGGTCTGATTGGGCTGTGGATTGAGGCTGGCGTTAGCGGGCAAGGCCCCGCGGAGGCTTTTGTCATAGTAAGAGTCTCCCGAAGTCTGATTGACCAGGCACGTGCCGGGCGGCGGATAGGACAGGTAAGGGTCGAAGTTATAGGGTGAACTGGGCCGTGTGTAGAACCGCGTGTAAAGCTTGTCGAGAGTCTTGAGAATGGCCGGGGATGTATTGACATTTTCGACCGTGTCCACCCGCTCCAGATGGATGAATGCCTGCGTTCCAGGCGTGCGTACCAAGGTCGAGAGAGGGTTGCCGGGGTCGTCGCACGAATTGGCACCGGACGTGGCAATGGCCATGGTGGCGACATTGGAAACCGCGCCCCCGGCGTTAACCGACACCGGTACCCAGCAACCGAGCGGGGCATTATTCGGGACGTAGACATTAATCTGATCGACGCCCGAACAACACGGACTGCGCCCCGAATAGAGGACGGTTGCGGCCTGCCCTCCGATGGTCACCGTCACTGGTGTCGAGACGTTACCGGGCGTGGGTGCAACGTTATCGGGAAACGTGACCGGGCCCAGTCCGGTGCCCCAGATCTCAATAACTTGATTTGGCGCCGCGGGCGTCGCCAGCGAGTTGATCGGCAGATTGTTAGCGGCCAGGTAGTTCTGGACGATGCCGGGGCCGTAGCCCCCGCCAGAAACCGCGAAAATGCCGGGCGCGGAGTCGGCGATCTGGATCGTAATCGCGTTGCTGCGATTGTTCTGATAAGTGAGGCGCAATGTAGCCAAGCCGGCCGCGACAGTGGAGGGCATCACCGCGTTGATCTGTCCCGCCGAAACGAAGAGCGGGAACGCCTGGGTGACCACACCGTTCTGAGTGACACTGAGAGACACTCCGCCAAACGTTGTCGCCAGCGGAAACCCGGACGTCGTCTGATATTGGGTAGGACCAAGGTTCTCACCGTAAACCGTGAATACACTGCCGCGGGCGATGGGAGCGTTGGGCAGCCCAAAGGGCGCAGACGAGGCCGCATTGACGGTGCCGCGGTAGTAAAGGACCGGCTGCTGGGCGAAGACTGCGTTAGCCAGCAAAACGAGCACGAAGACCCGCATTGGCTCAGTCTACACTATGCGCAGTCAGATTCCGGCAAAACGCGCACAATCCATTGGCCCGGAGACAAAGGGCAGTACCAATTCACCCCATTACGTTCTAGAACTTATTCTCTACGGGGCGAACCAAGCCTGACTATCCCCTAACCTATGAATCGCGCCCCGCCACGGTTTACTTCACTGCCAGCCAGGCGAGAAACAAACCATCCGGCTTAACGTCTTCCCAATAGGAAATGTCGCGGGTATCCACCTGGCGGCAGTAGCGTTTCAGGAGGCCCTCGAGTTCGCGGCGGCCGAACCACCGCTCCCATTCGGACGTCGACAGGCGGCCACGCGCGCGCACGTTCTTGTCGATGATGACGATTCGCCCGCCTTGCTTCACCACGCGGCAGATCTCGCCGACGGCTTTGGCGATTTCGACGGCGTGCTCCAGACTCTCGGTGGCGTACGCGGCATCGAAGGCTGCGTCGGCAAACGGTAACTCGGTCATCGAACCCGCGCAGACGCTCACGCCCGCCGGCGCGTATCGCAGCATCTCGATCGAAAGGTCCAACCCGCAGATCTCGGCCGCCGGTTCTTCGTCGTGCAGAATACGCGCGAAGCGTCCCTTACCGCAGCCGACATCGAGCACGCGCCGCCCGGCCAGCGCACCCAGGTGGCGGCGGATCAGCTTCACATGATAAATGCGGGGATCGATGGTCGAGGGGAAATGCTCCTCGTCGCCGGCGGCGCGGTCGAATGAGGCGCGGATGCGGACGCGCAACTCACGGTCGAGCTGCGCGTCCCGCCGCGAAAACAGTCGGCGCCAGTCCAAGGCTTATGCCCTGGTCAGGAAGATGGGCAGTCCCAGCTTATGATCGTAAATCGGCCGGAACCGCTCGGTGTTGTACATGGTGGCGACGTCGACATGCCGCGGACCCAGCTTGGGATCGGGAATCGGCACCATCGTGTAGCAACCGCCGCTGATGGCGGTCATTAATCCGCTCTTGCCCACTTCGATGGCGTCCATAGCCATGCCAGCGAACGTGTTCGCCACCAGACGATCAACGAAGTCCGGACTTCCGGAACGCAAGTCATAGGTCAAATCGCTGACGATGGTTTCCTCTCCAGTCGCCGACTTGATCTCGCCCGACAGGTCTTCGGCCACGCTCATCTTCTTGCGATGTCCGAAGGCATCGGCCTCGCCGTACTCTTTCACCTTGTAGCCTTCCCATTCGGCGCCCTCGGAGAGAATCACCAGCGAGTAGTTGCTTGGATTGTGCTTCTTGTCGTTCACCAGAATTTCGATCAGATGCTGCAAATTCACTTTGAATTCCGGAATGCAGCAGCGCACCGACGTAACATACGCCGTGTAGAGCGCGGTGTAGCCCGCGTCACGCCCGAACACGCGGAAGACGCCTATCCGTTCATGCGAGCCGACCGTGGTCCGCTGCCGCTCGATGGCATCCATGGCGCGCGAAATGGCGGTGGAGAAACCGATACAGTACTCGGTACCCTGGACGTCGTTGTCCATCGTTTTCGGGACGGCAATGACCTTAACGCCGCGGCGATCCAGTTCGGCCGCGTAGCTGAGCGTATCGTCGCCGCCAACCGCGACAAGGCACTCGATCCCCAGCGCTTCCAGGTTCTCCAGCACCGCCGGCGTGACATCGTACACAGTGGAAGTAACGCCCTTCTTGGTTGTCTCGCGGGAGGGGAATGTGCGCCGTTCGAGCGTCGGCGGCAGCTTCGACATCTTCGACGGGTTGGTGCGCGAGCTGTGCAGATACGTGCCGCCCGTGCGGTCGATGGTGCGCGTGTTCTCGCGGTTCAGCGGCAGAATGTAACGGCTGCGGCTGGCCGGGTCCTGCAGGTCGACATGCGTCAAGCCCTCCCAGCCTCGCCGGATGCCGACGACATCCCACCCCGATTCACCAGCACGGTAAACAACCGATTTGATGACCGAATTCAAGCCGGGGACGTCGCCACCGCCAGTGAGGATACCGATACGCTTCGAAGACATGAAAACTCCCTTATGAGAAGAATTGGTTTCAGACGGAGAAAGCTCATTATAGAAGATGGCGCGCGCCGGGTCATCTCTGGGGTTGCCGCCGGATTCACGGCGCGGCGAGGCCCAGGTCTTTCAACTTGGCATCGAGGCGAAAGTTACGCCAGTCGTGGTGGAAGCGGAGGGTCGGCCCGATACCACTTGCGCCGGATCCATGGCGCGGCGGCATCAAAAGCTGCGTCGGTGCGAGCTTCGACGATCTCCGCATAGCGGACTAGCAGATGGGCGGGCGGCGGCTCCAGTTGGCCGACGCGAACCAGCAAAACAGCGCCGCTGTTGCGATCGCTCGCGGCCGGAACACAATCCCATCCGCGCACAGTAACCAAGGCTGGTGGTTTTCCGCTGCGCGCCCGGCCGGGGAAACAAGCGACTGAGCCATCGGTCAGTGCCAGCAGGGATTCCTCGCGCCTAGCCGGTCCACGCGCCGGGCCGCCGGCCAGCACCAGCCTGGCTGCAGCCCCTAAAGCGGCGCGCGCCGCCGGATCGCTGGCCGCGCGCAATCGTAGGCGGCGGAGCGCCTGCCGCCAAAGCCGCCGAAAAACTCGCGGGCCAGCCACCGCGCGCGCCAAAAACTTCAGATAGTTGATCTCCAATATGGCGGCAAGCTGTTCTTCGCTGTAGTACCTGGACGTGGTAGCTCGGTGCCGATGCTCCACCACCGCGCCCGCGACGTAGACGCTCGGCCAGCCACGCAGCCAGGCGCGATAGCCCAAGTCGAGATCCTCGACGTAGGCCGGAGCGTAAGCTTCGTCCACGCCGCCCAGCGCGCGCAGCATGGCGGCATCGTAAGCCGAACAGCCGCCGCTGCCGTATAGCACCCAGGTTCCATCCTCGCCGTCCACGGGTTCGTCGCAGCGGACGGGAAAATCCTCGGGCGCGGCCTGGGCCATCACCGCCTTGCCGGTTTCCTCGCGGCGCACGCCTGCGGGGAAGCGAATCTGTGCCGTGGCGCAGAACAATTCCGGTACTGTCCGGAAGGCATTCAGCAAAGCGGCGAAGAAGCCCGGCTCGATCTGCATGTCATTATTGAGCAGGCAGACGTGAGAAAAGCGCGCGCAACGGATGCCGCGGTTAACGGCACTCGCGAAGGAAAGCGGCTCCGCCGAGACGTCGATCGCAATCTGCGGCCACGCGTCGCGCAGCCATTCCACCGTGCCGTCGCTCGATCCGTTATCGACGACGACGATCTCGCCGGCAACAGCCGCCAGGTCGGCTGCGATGCCGGGAAGCTGCGCTTCGAGCAGCGCCTGTCCGTTGCGCGACGGGATCACCACCGACACGCCGGTCCGGGCGAGGTTGGCGGTAAGCGGACTCTCCTCGTCATGCCGCACAGGGCGCCCCCAGCCCGCCAGGCGCGCAGCGGCATAGGCAGTGAACATGGTCAGATCAGCGGCCCGCCGGGCTGCTTGGCGCCGGCGGGACGCTCCCAAAGATCCAGCGCTTCGATGGCGAACGAAGTCGAAACCGGGTTGACGTGAGGCAGCCATGCACCGTTCTTGCGGCCGAACCAAAATCCCCCATCGATGCGCGGATCGGTGGAAACGGCCTGGAAATCGCTCAGTGCGCGCGCCTCGGCGGCGGCCGCTTCGCGATCGAGCGGCTCGGCTCCCGCCGCGTCGGCCAGAATGCGGATCCGCAGTAGCTGCGCGTAGACATCGGAGCGCGCGAACTCCGGCGCAATCTCGTCGAGAAGGTACGACACTTGGCGGATGCCCCTGGAAAGGGCCAGTGCACACCGAGCCTCCTCCACGGCCGGTATCAGGCCTTCCAGAAAATACAGGTACGCGTGCAGCCGATCCATGGTTTTCAGCCGTCCCGCGGCGTCCGGAAGGAAGCTGGGGGCGTTGGCCAGCGCCGGCTCTAGTGACTCGCGGTACAGGCTGCGAAACGCGGTGTCGCCGGTGGCGCGGTAAAGGTCCCACCAGGCCATGGCCGACTTCAACTGATAACAACCGGGCATGCGCGACCAGCTTGCCACGTCGCGGCCGGCCGGCGTCTTGGCGGGCAGGGCGAGGACCGGGTGCCAGCCATCGGCCGCGCGAAAATCGCGGGCCATGGAGCGGCCCACGGCCGCCGCACCATCGAGAAACTCTTCGGAGCGCTCCAATCGCCATGCGGCCAACAGGCCGCGGACGATGATGCCGCAATCGAAGAAATAGGACGGGGCGGCCGGCTCGATCTCAAACGGCATCGCGTTCAGATCCGGCCTCCAGGCGTTTCGCACCAGGAAATGCGCCGCGGCAAGCGCGCGTTCGCGGTAACGCCGGTCGCCGGTCAGCGAGTCGAGATAAACCAAGGCGCCAATCGAATAACCAGTAATCTCGGTCGAAACGGCCCGGTTCCGCTCTGTATCGGCGCGGTAGTAGCGGGCCACCCCGCCGCCGTTCGATTGTTGAATGCCGGACGTGAGAAACCAGTGCCCGGCGCGCTCGAATTGATTGGACAACCCGCTAGTGTAGCATTCGGGTTGACCGGACATCGCCACGAAATATTCGTTTCGCTATTTGAAACGAAACTTTTGTTTTTTTCCCATCCATGGCATCATTTGAACGAAGGCTACGCAAAACGTGACTACCAATCGACAAAGCGAGATCGTCCACACCGCGCTCGACCGGTTCCAAATCGAGCTGCCCAGTTGGGGATTTGCCAACACCGGCACGCGCTTTGGCAAGTTCCAACAGGCCGCCGCCGCAAACACGATCGCGGAGAAGTTCAGCGACGCCGGCCAGGTGCATCGCTGGACGGGCGTGTGCCCGTCCGTGGCGCTGCATGTGCTTTGGGATTTGCCGAGCGGAGTTGGCAACGTGGAGGAAGTCCGCGCGCTGGCCAGCGCGCACGGCCTGCGCGCGGGTGCCATCAATCCCAATGTGTTTCAGGACCAGATATACAAATACGGATCGCTGGGGAACCCCGAATCCAGCACGCGCCAGGCGGCGCTCGACCACCTGCTGGACAGCGTCGAAATCGGCAAGCGGCTGAGCAGCCGCGACGTTTCGCTTTGGTTCGCCGACGGGAGCAACTATCCGGGGACGCAGAACATCCGGCACCGCAAGCACTGGTTTGAAGAGGGTCTGCGGACCACCCACGCCCGCCTCGATCCCAGCCAGCGCATGTTGGTCGAGTACAAACCGTTTGAGCCGGCCTTCTATCACACGGATATTGGCGATTGGGGGATGGCGCTTGAATTTGCGCGTTCCGCCGGGCCGCAGGCCAAGGTGCTGGTGGACACGGGCCATCACTACCAGGCGCAGAATATCGAACAAATTGTGGCATGGCTGCTGGATCTCGGCATGCTTGGCGGCTTTCACTTCAACGACCGCCGCTACGCCGACGACGACCTGACCATGGGCTCGATCGATCCCTACCAGGTCTTCCGCATTTTCCACGAGATCCTGTCCTTCGAGTGGGAAACCGGCTCGCGCGCCGATATCGCTTATATGATCGACCAGAGCCACAACCTGAAGGGCAAGATCGAGGCCATGATTCAGACCGTGCAGACGGCCATGGAACTTTACGCCAAAGCCGCCCTGGTAGATCACGAGAAACTCGCCGCAGGCCAGAAGAGTTGCTCGTTGGTGGATGCGGAGAATTGCTTGAAGGACGCTTTCTCGACCGATGTGCGGCCCGCCATACGCGAGTGGGCAAAAGGCCGCGGCCTGCCCGCCGACCCGATGGACGCCTTCCGCCAGAGCGGTTACCTGGAAAAGGCGACCGCGGAACGCAGCCAGCGGAACAAGGCCGCCGCATCGAGTTACGCCTGACATATGCCACGTTACGCATACCAACTGCGCGTCAAGCCGGACGCGATCGAAGAATACGAGCGCGAACACCAGCGGGTTTGGCCAGAGTTGCTGGCCAAACTCAAAGCAGTCGGTATCTCCGACTACTCGATCTTCCGGCGCGGCCAGGAGCTGGTCCTGAGTCTGACCGTCGACGATCTCGACAAGGCCTTCGCCGAGCTCGACCGCGATCCCGTCAACCTGCGATGGCAGGAGTTCATGAGCCGCCTGTTCGAGCCGGTGCCGGACCTCGCGCCCGGCGAGCGCTTCGCCATGATGAAGGAAGTTTTCCGGCTGGAGTAGGCGGCAGGGGGCGAAAGAGCCATTTCAACCGCCCTCAACGGCGAAAGCTCGCTTCGTCTTCCTGCACCTTGAGCGCCGACGTGCGGCTCAGATTCAAATTACGATCCGCGAGCGTGCCGCGTATTGTGTGCAGCCGAAAGGGTGCGGGCGGGTTCGCCAGGAGCAGCCGCAGCGCATCCTCGACGAGCGCGCTGAAGGTAACGCCACGCCGTGCGGCGAGTCTTCCGGCGTCCTCCAGCAAGGAATCGGGCGGAGACACGGTCGTCCTCATGCTTCGAGGATAGGGAACACTGTGAGGCCGGTTCCGTCTGCACATTGCAAGTGGCGTGTATTTTTCACCTTCGATCCGCCTGGCGGTATTACCGTGACCGACGTCGACAATCGCGGTCAGGCGTACTGATCCGGCAAGCCGGGCAAGCAATCCCACGCCTGCCGCGCGCAACGCATTACACTAGTCTAGTCACCCATGCGCAACCTTGCCCTTGCTTGCCTCGCTGCGTCCCTTTGCCTGTTCGCCGCCGACGCTCCCAAACTTCGCCTCGGCGCGGATATTCGTCCCACGCGCTACGTAGCCGATCTGACGGCGGTGCCCGCGGCCGCTACCTTTTCCGGTGTCATCGATATCGACGTCACGCTCGCCCAGCCAACCTCGCTGGTCTGGCTGAACGCGACCGATCTCACGATTCAGCAAGCTACGGTCAACTCCCTGCCCGCGGCGGTGGAGACAAGCAGCGAGGACTTCATCGCCCTGCGGCTGGCGGCCGAGTTGCCCGCCGGGCCAGCGAAGATTCGCATCGTCTATCAGGGCAAAATCAGCGCCACCAGCAGCGCCGGCATTTTTCAGGGCGAGGACGACGGCACGCCGTACCTGTTCACGCAATTCGAATCGCTCGACGCGCGCCGCGTGTTTCCCTGCTTCGACCAGCCGGACTTCAAGACGCCTTGGCAGCTCACGCTGCACATTCGCCAATCGGATAAGGCCTTCTCGAACACGCCGCAAGTTTCCGAAACGAGCGAGCCGAATGGGATGAAGCGCGTCGAGTTCGCCGAGACCAAGCCGCTGCCCAGCTACCTGGTTGCCTTCGCCATAGGCCCATTCGACGTGGTGGACGCAGGCAAGGCCGGGCGCAACCACGTACCGTTGCGCATCGTCACACCGCGCGGCAAGGCCGGCCAAGCCAACTACGCCGCCGAGGTCACAGCCACCATCGTTGACCGCCTGGAAGAGTACTTCGGTGTTGCTTACCCTTATGAGAAACTGGATGAAGTTGCCATCCCGCTGGTATACGGATTCGGCGCCATGGAAAACGCCGGTCTGATCACTTATGGGCAGACCATTTTGCTCGCCGATCCGGAAACCGACAGCGTCACCCGCCAGCGCCATTATTCTTCGGATGCGGCCCATGAATTGGCCCATCAGTGGTTCGGCGACCTGGTCACGACCGCCTGGTGGGACGATATCTGGCTCAACGAAGCATTCGCAACCTGGATGTCCTCCAGGATTCTGACCGAATGGCAGCCGGATTGGAACACGCGGCTGACCGACCTGCAGGCGAAGTTCGGCGCCATGAAGTCCGACAGCTTGGCCACCGCGCGCCAGATCCACCAGCCGATCGAAAGCAAGGACGACGTGGCGAACGCCTTCGACGGCATCACCTATGAGAAAGGATCCGCTGTCATCCGCATGTTCGAAGCGTGGGTCGGCGAGCGGCAATTCCGAGCGGGAGTGAGCGCCTATCTAAAGCGCTACGCTTACCGCAACGCCACGTCGGACGACTTCCTCGCTGCCATGGCGACGGCGGGCAAGCCGCAGATCGCCGCCGCGTTCAAGACCTTTCTCGATCAGCCGGGCACTCCGGAAGTCTCGGTCGAACTGAAGTGCACCGGCCAACCGCGCGTGGCGCTCAGCCAGAAACGCTATTTGCCACTCGGCTCCACGGGCTCGCAAAGTGCCCAGTGGCGAGTGCCCGTCTGCGTGCGATCGGTGGCCGGCGGCGATTCCGCACCGGAGTGCTTCCTGCTCGATAAGCCCAGCGCCGAGTTTCCGCTCAAGAACGCCTCCTCCTGCCCCGCCGAAATCTTCGCTAACGGCAACGGCACAGGTTATTACATCACCTCTTATCAAAGCGAACTCTTGGACAAATTGCTGGCGGAAGGAAGCGACTTGCTTTACGCCGCCGAGCGCGTCACTTTGTTGCATGATCTGAAAGCACTGGCGGATTCCGGCGACGCCAAAGAAAGCGCCGCGCTCACCGCCGCGCGGGCCTTCGCCAATTCGCCTGAGCGGCAGCTCGGCGTGGAAGCCCGCGAGATCGTCGGCGGAGCGCGCGACCTGGTGCCCCCTGCGCTGCGTCCCAATTACGCAGCCTTCGTTCGCAAGACCTTCGCAGCCAGCGCGGCCAAGCTCGGCTGGCAGGCCAAATCGGAAGACGACGCCGACACGCGTCTGTTCCGCGCCAGCTTGGTTCCGTTCGTGGCGCGCGAAGGCGAATACGTGGCGCTGCAGGAAGAGGCCCGCCACCTTGCCTTTGCCTGGCTGGAGGACCGCAGAGGGATTGACCCCGACATGCTGCGCGTAGTGCTTTCGACAGCCGCCTATTCCAGCGGCCAGAACTTATTCGACCGCCTGCTGGCTGAGTTACCAAAGACAGAGGACCGCCACGAGCGCAGTGCTATTGTCGCCGCGCTGGGCAGTTTCCGCGATCCCAAACTCGTGCAACAGGCGCTGGGCCTGATCTTAGTGCCCCAACTCGACATTCGAGAAACAGTTCACCTGCTCTTAGGCGGCCTGGGCGAACCGGAGACGCAGAGGCTACCATTTGAGTTTGTCAAAGCCCATTATGACGACTTACTGAAGCGCCTGCCCCGCGCGGGCGACCTGGATGCCGCCGCGTCGCTGGTGCTGGTCGGCGGGCCGTTCTGCGACGAGCCATCGCGCCGCGCGTTCGTGGATTTCTTCCAGGACCGAGTGGCGAACTTCCTCGGCGGACAGCGCAATTACGCCCAGGTACTGGAAGGAATCCGGCTGTGCGAAGCCCGGCGCGCCGCGCAATCGGAAGATGTGGCACAGTTCTTCGCGCGGCAGCACTAAGTGCCGCGGGCCGCGCCGAAAGGAAGAAACGGTTTTATGACCCAACTTAATCACACGCCGCTCCGCCTGTTGGGCGCGATGCTGGCAGCGTCCGCGCTGGCTTTCGCGCAGGCGCCCTCTCTTGCCCAGCGAGTCATCGCGGCGGACCTCGACCATGTTCGCGGGCCGCACAGCAAGGTGTTCCGCCGGTGTATCGGAGCCGGCCGCGCCAACGAGGGGCTGCGCGCCGACTGGCAGCGGCAGCTCGCCCTGGTTCAGCGCGAAATCGGGTTCGAATATATTCGCATGCATGGCCTCTTGCACGACGATATGGGCGTCTACCAGGAAGACGCCAAGGGCAACCCGATCTATAACTTTCAATATATAGACCAACTGTACGATGCGTTGCAACGCTTACGCATCAAGCCATTCGTCGAGCTAGGTTTCATGCCTTCCGCCCTGGCCAGCGGAACACAAACGGTTTTCTGGTGGAAGGGCAATGTCACGCCGCCGAAATCCTACGATAAGTGGGCTGGACTGATTACCGCGCTGGTTCGCCATTGGGAGCAACGGTACGGCATCGACGAAGTCAAGACGTGGTACTTCGAAGTGTGGAACGAGCCCGATATCTCGGGATTCTACACGTCTACTCTCGAAGAGTACTTGAAGCTATACCGGGTGACTGCCGAGGCGATCAAGAAAGTCAACCCCAGTTATCGCGTCGGTGGGCCAGCGTCCGCCATCCCCTACAAGTTCGAAGAGGCGCTGGTCCAGTTCTGCGCCACGGAGAAGGTGCCGATCGACTTCGTTTCCACCCATGCCTATGGCGTGAAGGAGGGCTTTTTCGACGACACCGGAAACCGCGGGACGATCCTCGATACGGACCCCGGAACGGTTCGCAGCCGCATGGTTCATTCCCGCGAGCTGATTCGAAACTCGCCGCTGCCAAGTCTCGAATTGCATTTCACCGAGTGGAGCTCCGCCTATACTCCCACCGATCCGATTCACGACCAGTATCATCAAGCTGCCTTTATCCTCGACAAGATCAAGGGCGCGCAAGAGTCGGTGGATTCGATGTCCTACTGGGTCTTTACCGATATCTTCGAAGAGGCTGGCCCGCGCACGACGCCATTTCACGGTGGCTTCGGTTTGCTCAACTATCAGGGCATCGAAAAGCCCGCCTACCATGCCTACCGCTTCCTGAGCCGATTAGGCGAGACGGAAATCGTCAATGCCGACAAATCATCCTGGATCTGCACCAACCGGGATGGCGGCATTCAGATACTTTTTTGGGATTACAGCCCGGTTGCGCCACCCGACAGGATGAACGATCAGGTTTACTACAAAGGCAATCTGCCGCCCGAGCCTAAGCCGCCGGTTGCGGTCGATCTGGCCCATGTGCCCGATGGCACTTACTTCGAGCAAGTCTATCGGATCGGCTACCGGCAGAATGATGCGTACACGACTTATCTGGATCTAGGGGCGCCGCCGCAACTCAGCAAGGTGCAGGTGGATGCCATTTCGAGCGCGGCAAACGGCGACGCCTCCGAGAGCCGACTCGTAACCGTTCGCGACGGGCGCTTCCAGTTCCAGTCTCCACTGGCGGCCAACGCGGTCTGCCTGATCGTGTTGCGCAAAATGTAATCGGCAGGCGGGAAGCCTGTCCCACATCAGAAAATGGTCGCGGGCCGGGTGTCGGTGCCCGCGGCAATCGCGGAGGCGACGTGGTCGCTGGGCGGCGCGTTCAACAGGCGGGGGCGCATGAGCAGGATGACTTCGTCGCGCGACTTGTCGTGCTCGTGCGTGCTCACCAACGGGCCCAGGAAGCGGACCTCCGACAAGCCCGCCAACCCCGAGATATTGCGCCCTTCGTTCGTATCGAGGAGACCGGCCACCGCCGCCCACTCGCCCGTCTTCAACCTCACGGTGGACTTCAGGCTGCGATTGGAGACCACCGGAACGCCATTCACCGATTCGCCCGTCAGCAACTTGACCTCGGCCTCGATACCGAGCGACACCTCGTTACGATCATGCACAAGCGGCGTCAATTTCAAAACCAGTCCCAGGTCCTCGAATGTGAAAGAGGGAACCGGCGTATAAATGCTGGTCCCGTTGCTTCCGCTGCTGATCGCGCCCACGCTGAAGTTCACCTGAACGGTCTGCGTGACATCCCCTACCGTTACGGTCAGGGCCCCGATGTAAGTGTCCGCCGTGAGGTTCGTTGGATCCCCGTACACGGTAAAGGTCGTGGCCTGGCCTGCCGCAACTGAAGAGTCAATCGCCGAAAGCGAGAGGCCGGACCCGGTAACGGTCACCGTTAAGTCTCCCGCCGTTTCGCTGGTCACCGAAACAGTTACGGAGTCGGGGGAGCCACCGAGGGGCGCACTAAGTAAAATCGGATCCGGTGTAATCGTGAGGCCGCTGACGGCCCCCCCGTTCACGGTCAACGTCACGTCGATGTACGCGAGGGAACCGTCCGATCCACTCAGTTTAACCGTGCCTAGGTAAGTGCCGGTGGAAAGATTCGCGACGGTAGAATTTGGCTCGACGGTCAAAGTGACAGGTAGCGCACCGGAAACAGTCGTTACTCCATTGATGAGCAGCCAGGAATTTGCGCTCGAGGCGGTAGCGGAAAAGGTGACACTGCCACTGGTGCTGGATACGGTGACGTTTGTCGAATCAGGCAGGCTGCCGCCGGCAGTATAGGTCCACGGAATCGAGCTCTGGGTCAGTTCCAAGGTGCCATTAGCGATCACCGTAAAGGTGATCAGTGTCTCGTCGGTTACTGTGCCAACCGTCACACTGAGAATGCCGAGATAAGTCAGTGCCGAAAGACCCATAGGATTGGCCAGAATAGTGACGCTGGCCGGCGAGCCGGGGGAAACCGCGCTGGCGGAAGCCGAAACCGAAAGGCCGGGTCCGATTACGGAGGCCGATAAGTTGCCGGAGGCGGAGCTGGTCACTGTCTCGGTTTGTTGCGAAGAGAAGGTGCCGGGCGTAGCGGCGAGCGTAATCGTGGTAGGCGTAACGTCAAAAGTCTGCGCGCCACCGTTCACCGCCAGGGTCACGGTGATGTATGTGACGGAGCCATCCGACCCGCTCACCTGCACGGTGCCTAGGTAGGAACCGGTATCGAGCGACGTCAGAGCGCTTCCAGGTGAGATCGTGAGTGTGGCCGGTAGGGTGCCCGAATCGGTTGCCGCACCGTTCACTACCAGCCACGGGCTCGAACTCGCCGCCGTAGCGGTGTAGCTGATGATTCCATTACTGCTCCTCACGCTAATGTTGACGGCCTCTGGAGATACAGCCGCGGACGTGTAAGTCCACTGGACCGAGGTCTGGCTCGGCGTCAGAGTACCCACCGAAGTAACGGTACCATTGCCATTGCCGTTGCCGTTGCCATTGCCCGTACCACCCGATGTGCTCTCCGAGGAACCGGACGATCCGAAATAGCCGGACGTCAGGATTGGATAGCGGTCGCCCACGTGTAACGTGGCCGGTTGGCGCTCTTCGCCGCGCAGTTCGGTGGCCCACAGCACCTTGCCGGATGTCTCGGTCATTTGCGCTGCGGAAGCTGCGCTCATGATTCCCAAACCCAGCAACGTCTTGCCTCCTCCAAAAGAGAGAAACCCGCTGAGGTTTGTGGGAAGTGTTACCTGATTCTCCAACCAGTTCGTAAGCGGCGTCAGCGAAAACAGAGTTGGGAAGTCCACCCCATAAGTTGCCGTCTTGCTGCTCGCAACTTCCACCATCTTCAGCTCCATCATTACCTGAGCCCGCGGGTAGAGAAGTTGCTCCAACAGAGCCTGAGCCGGCAACACGCGCGACAGGCTGCCACGCAGCACCAGCATTCGTGTCTGCGAATCGATGCTGGTTTTCTCAACGCCCGTCGCAGTTTTCACACCGTCGATCAGAGTCGTGAAGTCCTGCTCTACGCCGGCATCTGGCAGTGGAATGGTGACCACAACCGCCGGCTCGTTCTGGTTTCGCTTTTCCGGCGTGTCCTTCGAAACCAGGAAAAGTTTGGAGGAAACCGGCGTGAGGAAAGTTCCGGTCGCGAACTCCAAGCCGTGCAGCGCCTCCCGGTAGCCCGCGCCGTCCAAGTGAAAGTGGAGCGATGGCATCGCCACGTAGTCGCCGTCGAAGACGCAGTCCAGGTCGAAAGCCTTGGCCACTTCGGTATAAACCTTCTTCGAATCTCCCGTCAGATCGAAATCGTGGATCTGATCGCCGCCGGCCAGTTGCGAGGGCGGCAGCGCCTTTTTCGCATCGGCAAGGTCGCGCAGAGTCGCAGGTTCGATCGGCGCCCCGGCGTCATCGATGCTCCCAACGCTTGCCGCTCGCGGGGGCGGAACCGGCTGGGCTTCTAGAGCCGCGCGGGAACGAACGGCCTGGCTGCGCAGCCAATACGTCTGGTTCCGCGGCTCGATTGTGGCAGCTTTCGAGTACAGCAGGTAAGCCTGGGCCATGTGGCCTTTTTTTTCCGCTTCCCGCCCAAACTCGTAGAGTTCCCACGCGCTCAGTTCTTCCGCCGCCAGGCAGCCGGCCAGCAGCACAGACAGTATGAGCACACTCCACCGCACATCGAAATGACGGGCGCGCCGGGTGTAACGTGCAGGCCTTTTTGTGTGATCCTGGATAGGAACCCATGGAGACACTTCGCGCTCTAGCGCACGAGCCCAGGCAATGGATCGGGCCGGGCATCGTTTTGGTGGTGACATTCGCCGTCGCGTACCTGGTGCGCAGCCTCATCCTGCGCGGCTTGCGCGCCTGGGTGGCGCGCACCGGCAGCCGTCCCGGCCACGTGATGTGTACGGCGCTGAGCGGCCCCACGACGATCTGGGCGCTGATTCTGGCGGTCCACCTGGCGATTCAATCGGCGCCGCTGCCGCTCGTGGTCACCGATAAATACGCTCCCCGCATTCTGGTCGCGCTGTGGATTGCCAGCTTTACGCTGATGGCGATGCGATCGGCGGGTGACCTGGTGCGCGGGTATGGCAGTCAGATTCCCGGCGCGCTGCCCGTCACCACGCTCACCACCACGCTGGCCCAGATTACGGCGCTGGTAATCGGCGTGCTGCTGCTGTTGAGCGCGGAAAACGTTCAGGTGACGCCGATCCTGACGGCCCTCGGCGTGGGCGGCTTGGCCGTCGCACTGGCGTTGCAGGACACGCTGTCCAACCTGTTCGCCGGTTTCTATATCGCGGTGGCGGGGCAGATGCGGCTGAACGACTACGTCAAGCTCGCCACCGGTGAGGAAGGCTACGTGGCGGACATAGGCTGGCGATCCACGGCCATCCGCTCGCTCGGCAACAATCTGGTTATCGTACCGAACTCGAAGCTGGCCCAGGCCATCGTCACCAATTACAACCTGCCCGTGCAGCGCATGTCCGCTTCGCTCCAGGTCAACGTTCCGTACGATGCGGACCCGGACGTGGTGGAACGCCTGCTGGTCGAGATCGCAACCGCGGGGGCCAGCGACATTCCCGGCCTGCTGGGTGAGCCGGCGCCCTCGGCCGCGCTCGACCCCGGATTTGGCGAATTCGCGCTGGGCTTCACGCTCAGCTACCAGGTCGCCGAGTTCTCCCAGCAGTACGCCGTCCGCCACCAGTTGCGCAAGCGCATTCTGCGCCGCCTGCGCGAAGCGGGCATCGCGATTCCCTACCCCACCCGCGAGATTCATCTCGACCGGGACCGGCCGGCGTAGGTGGACGCGAGACACATGCCTGCACCCAAGCAGCCATCGTCCACCGCGCGCCACGCTTCGCTGGTTGCCGCGGGCATTCTGCTCAGCCGCCTGATCGGCCTTGTGCGCCAGCGCATTTTTTCTCATTACTTCGGCTTGTCGGACGCGGCCGATGCCTTCAACGCGGCCTTCCGCATCCCCAATTTCTTGCAAAACCTGTTCGGCGAAGGAGTTCTGTCGGCTTCGTTCATTCCGGTTTACGCCCGTCTGCTGGCGCAGGGCGACGAAGAAGAAGCAGGCCGCGTGGCGGGCGCGGTCGGTTCCATTCTGGCGTTGGCCGCTTCGGCGCTGGTACTCACCGGAATGCTGGCCACGCCGTGGCTGATCGATGCCATCGCTCCCGGTTTCCACGGCGCCAAACGCGAGCTCACCATCCGCATCGTGCGCGTGCTGTTTCCCGGCGCGGGCATGCTGGTTCTCTCCGCGTGGTGCCTGGGGATTCTTAACAGCCATCGCAAGTTCTTTCTCTCTTACACCGCGCCGGTGGTGTGGAACGTGGCCATGATCGCCGCGCTGGTGCTGTTCCGTCACCAGCCGCAAGCGGCGTTGGCGGTCACGCTGGCCTGGGGATCGGTGGCAGGCAGCGCGCTGCAATTTGGCGTGCAACTTCCGGTTGTGCTGCGCCTGGCGAGGCGGCTGCGGGCGAGCCTCGACGCCGACGCGCCGCAAGTGCGGGAGGTGATACGCAATTTCGCCCCGGTATTCCTCAGCCGCGGCGTGGTGCAAATCAGCGGATTTGTGGATTCGCTGCTGGCCAGTCTGTTGGGAACGGGCGCCGTCGCCGGCCTCACCAACGCCCAGACGCTGTATCTCCTGCCGGTCAGCTTGTTCGGCATGTCGGTATCGGCGGCGGAGCTGCCCGCCATGTCGAGCGCTCTGGGCGACGCTACCGAGGTGGCCACGCAACTGCGCCGCCGCCTGGATGCAGGCCTCCGCCAGATCGCGTTCTTCATCGTGCCTTCCGCCATGGCGTTTCTGGCGTTGGGTGGCGTCGTCACCGCGGTGCTGTTTCAAAGCGGCCGCTTTAGCGCCGCCAATTCGCGCTACGTGTGGGCCATTCTGGCAGGCTCGGCGGTGGGCCTGCTGGCACAAACGCTGGGGCGCCTCTACTCGTCCACTTACTACGCGCTCCGCGACACCCGCACGCCACTGCGCTTCGCCGTCGTGCGCGTGGTCCTCACAAGCGGGTTGGGTTACCTGTGCGCCATTCCGCTGCCCCGCTGGATCGGCATCGATCCGCAGTGGGGCGTCGCCGGGCTCACCGCGTCCGCCGGCATAGCTGGATGGGTGGAATTCACACTGCTGCGCCGCACGCTCAACGCCCGCATCGGCCGCACCGGCCTGCCTGCGTCGCTGGTCGCGCATCTCTGGTTCGCCGCCGCAGTTGCCGCCGCCGCCGCATGGGGCGTGAAGCTTGCGCTCGGCGGCCATCATCCGTTGGGGTTTGGATTGGTGGTGATCGCGACCTATGGCATCGTCTACCTGGCTGCCGCCTCTCTGCTGCGGGTCGAGGAGTGCGCGGCCCTGGCCCGGCGGTTGAGGCGATAGCGGTTGGAGCACGCAACATTCGATTCCCATCCCTCAGCCGGTCCTCCGCTTGTGGCACAATCGGCTGTATTGAGCGAAACGCCTGTCCTCATCACCGACCTCGTGCAGATTCAGCAACTGGGTGAAAAGAAGCTCGACGAGAACCGCAAGTTCCGCAGCTTCATGAAATCGCGCGACTATTCCGACCGTATCCTGCGGCGCACCGCCCAACGCATCCAGGACCAGATCGATTGCACCGAATGCGCCAACTGCTGCAGGACCTCGACCACCGAAGTCACCGAGCGCGACATCGAAAAGCTGGCGCGGCACCTGCACACGTCTACCGAGCGGTTCATCGCCGATTACACGACGCTCGAAGCCGACGAAGGGCAGATGACGCGCGTGCTCAAGTTCACCGAAGGCGCTGGCTGCGTGTTTCTGGATGGCAATCTCTGCTCGGTATACGACGCGCGTCCGGGCATCTGCCAGCGCTATCCGCACCTGGTGCGCGGCAACGGCTCGATCGCCAGCCGCATGTGGGACTTCGTCGACCGCGCGTCGATTTGCCCCATCGTCTACAATTCCCTGGAAGCCTTCAAGGACGAGCTGCGTTTCCGGCGATAGCCGCAGTGCATCCGAGCCGCAACCATAGGGAACGAATTCTCCATAGAACCGAATCTCAAGTTCAGTGAATCGGACCCGGTAGGACAGGCCATCGTTCTTTTGTGGCCTATCGGTTTCGCTACGGCAAGACGCATTGACGACGAGAACCGATCGTCTGTCCTACCAACACAGCCTTCACGCGCGCCTGAGTTACCATGAAGCCGATGGGCTTCTATCTCTGGCTCGATCGCGATGTCGCGTGGGCGCAAGGCACTTACGAATACCGCCCCATGGGCGCGGCTGTGATTGCGTCTTCCGACCTGTTCCGCCGCCGCGATTTCGACTCGCGCCGCAAGCCGGCTCCGCCTCGCACCGCCGTTTATGCCGGCCAGTTCGCGTCCATCGGCCACCTGAACGCGCACCTGAAACGCAGCCGCCCTGTGCGCCGCCCGTAGGCGCCGGGCGGGCCCGGCCCGTGCCTCGTCCGCTTTAGGCTTTGCTGCCTGCCACAAGCTCGGCGGCGTAAGCGCTCACCGGGACGAAGCCATCCGTTTCGAGTTGAGGAAGGTCTTCCAGAATCTGCTGCCGGAATGCCCCACTCCAGCATCTCGTGAACCGTGATCCGACTGCCGAGAATGCACAGCTTCCCGAACCGCACGTCGGAATCGATCATGATCCGCTCGAAGGGTGAATCGTGCGCTGCCGGTCAGCACTCGCTCCGCGTATCCGCGTTCAGCTCGGCCGCGCCGAGAGCGTTTACCTGCTCCGGCCGGTGAGAACAATGGGTGCGCTGCCAGGGCTACGGAACGTGCGGACAAGAACCGCTTCTAGCTATGTACCCGAGCCGCTGCTTTCGCGATTCGCCGGCGGCGTGCGGCGATGAATCCGATCCCGATCCCGAACCCACTTGCGACCAGCAGCGTGCTGGATGGTTCGGGAGCGAAGAAGAAGCCGTTTGTAGAGGTCGCGATGCCCGCAAACTCGAAGGAAACAACATTGCTTGTGAAGGTGACGGTGGTAAACCCGTTCGGCGAATTGATCACAACATAAGCGCTTCCACCCACACCCTGAGACCCGTTGGTAGTGAAGCCCTCCACGATCTGCTGCAGGGCAGTCCCGGTTTCCGTGAAGTTCGTCCCGCCCGTCCCGCTACCATCGTCAATCGTCAACGAATTCCCTGTGTCGATCGAACCCCACAGCAGAACGAGCCAATGTTGCGTGCTGGTGAAGGTGAGCGTGATGGTGCCCGTGCCGGTCGAAAGGTAATTCCCCGAATCGGCAATAGTGCTCGTCAGCGTCGATCCATAACCGGCTGTCAGGTACTCGGGGTCGCCGGTGGTCCCACCCCCCACTGGAACGGCGTATTCACCGGTCACCGAATTCTGCACGACGCCTTCGTCCGAGCCAACGTCGTCGAAGGTAATCGCATATGGGGACGAACCCCCACCCACCTCGGCCTGGGATGGGGTCGTAATGCCAATCAGGCTGATCGATGTGACTGTAGAACCTGCGGAGGGAATGGGCGAGTAAAGGCTGGCAAGAACGGTGTCGGCCTTTGCGACGCAAACGCTCATGGCAAGCAAAACGGCGGCCCTCACCAGAACATCGGATCGGCACATGGCAGGGCACCCGGACTTCAGCCTCGACTTTGTCTTGTCTTCCCCCGGGAATTCCGTTTTGACTTCCAGGTCTTGCATTCAAGTCACAGCAATCGCCTATATTAGCTCTAAGCTAACCGAAGCGCGTTGCCCAGGTAAAGTACCGGTAGCTATGGCAGTTGGCCCCCCCGAGCAGTCGGCCAACCGATAGGTCATTTTCTTCATATTGGCTCGCCTGAGCGGAGGTTTTCGAGACCAATCAAGAAAACTTCGCAGCCGGATCAGTGCCGGCACGGGACGACATGCGGGATCACCACTCGTAGACCCAGACGTAGGTCGTGTAGACCGTGTCGGCAGGTCCGGGCGGCGGGCCGCAAAGCTTGCCGTCGACCGTCTCTCCATCGCGAATGGTCAGCCGCAGGCCCGCAGGGAAAAAGACGGGATCGGCCTCGTGGAAACGATAGGCGGAGAACTCCTTGTCGGGCACGAAGTGCGTCAGTCCGGCTACGGGCGTATAGTACCTCCCGCGATTGAAATAGTAAGTTCCGAGGAAGTAGTCTTCCATTCCAGAAGAAAGCAGCAGCGGTGTCTTGGCGCCTCCCAGGTAAGCGCGCACACAGCCTTCTAAAAACGCGAAGTTAGTACTCTTCGCCGCGATGGCGACTTGATAAAGGGCGCCTGGGCGATGGCCGTTATATATGTCGAACTCTTCGAGTGGATGAGCCGTGCGGTTCTCGGTCTTGTATAACCGCAGGCGAGCACTGTCCGGCAGGCGGACGCCGCCAAGCGTCACCGGCAGGTTCTCGACGCCGCGAATGATCCACCAGAAGATGGGATTCTCCTTGTCGTCGTTGCGGCGCTCGGCGGTCACACGGACATTGCGGCCGAATGGAATGCGGTAGGTGTTGTAGATGCCGCTCGGCTGGCCCGTCTTGCCGATGCGCTCGATTCCCCACGGCGCGGCGTCATCCTGAAAGCCGATGCCATGGCCCATCATCAGTTCCATGTCAATGGAAGCTTCCGGCTCGTCGTCGACGTAGACACGGATGCGCGTGAGCCCGTAGTTCTTGAAGTCTCCGCCGAACCACATATGGGTCAGCGCACCGTGGCCGGAGTAGCGGAAGAGCTCGGTCTCGGTGCCGGCGGGGAGCAGATGGCCCTCCTTGCCCATGGCGCCGAAGCTCTGGAACCGATCCATGTCTGTGCCCTGAGCGGGAGCGGAGGCCGCAGCCAAGAGCCAGAGGGCAGTGAAGCAAGCGGCGGGGATCGCTTTCCGTAGATGCATCGGGAACTCTCGTTTTCGGAACGCTCTATGCGAAACAGGGGACAGGTGAAACTTGAAATAGAATGGCAGCCGAAGCCGGAATTCCTGAACTGCCCCGGAATCGCGCGTAGGGCAAGCGCGGAGCCCGCCTACAGCTTAAACTCCGCCCTGACTAGCTCGTCCTCCATCGAGTGTTTCAGCGAGAAGCCTAGCTTCTCGAACACCCGAATCATGTCGGTGTTTTCGGGCATGATGTTGGCGCTGAGCGCGGGCACCTTGTCATCGGCGGCCACGATTAGCAGGCGCGCCATCAACTCCTTGCCGAGGCCGCGGCCATGCCACTGGTCGCTCACCAACACTGCGACTTCGGCCGCCTCCGCGCCGTGGACCTTGGTCATCCGGCTCACGCCCAGAATCTCCGGTTCCCCGGTCTCCGGGTTGCGCCGCTCGGCCACCAGCGCCATTTCGCGGTCGTAATCGATGAAGCAGGTGCGCATCAGGCGTTCGTGCTTGGTGCGCTGTTCCAGATTCATCATGTGGAAGAAGCGCAGGTAAACGCTGCGTTCGGAGAGCGTCTTGTGGAAGCGCACCATGGCCGGCTCGTCCTCGGGCCGGATGGGGCGGATGGCGACCGCGCTGCCGTCCTTCAGCGTAAACGTCCCCACATAGCGCGTGGGATAGGGACGGATGGCCATCTTGGGAATCTGATCCAGCATCACCTCGGGCCCGTACACAACCACGCGGGCGTCGAGCGCCATCAGGCCGTCGGGCGAAGCCAGCAGCGGGTTGATGTCGATTTCCTTGATCCAGCGCTGCTCGGCCACCAGCGTGCTGAAGCGAACCATTAGCAACTCGAGCGCCGCCAGATCGACCGGCTTGCGTCCGCGCACCCCCTTGAGCGCCTTGTAAATCTTGGTCTGCTCCATCATGCGGCGCGCCAGCGTGGTGTTGAGCGGCGGAAGCGCTAGGGAGCGGTCCTTGAACACTTCGACTAGTTGCCCGCCGGTGCCGAACAGCAGCACCGGTCCGAACTGCGGATCCAGACTCGATCCGACAATCAACTCATAGGCATCCTGGAGCCGCACCATCGGCTGCACTGTGACGCCCTGAAAATGCTCCGCGCCGACCTTTTCCGCGACTGACGATTGAATCGTGGCGAAGGCCTTCTCAACGGCCTGGGCGTCGCCCAAATTGAGCTGCACGCCGCCGACGTCGGTCTTATGGGTGATGGTCTCCGAGTACAGCTTGAGCACCACCGGATAGCCGATCTTGCCGGCGGCCTGAACCGCCGCCGCGGCATCGGCTGCAATGATCGTCGCGGCGGTGGGGATGCCATACGCCGCTAACACCTGCTTGGATTCCGCTTCGGTGAGGATGGTGCGGCCAGCCTGGCGCGATGTCTCGACGATTTGGCCGACCAGCGCACGATCCGGAGCCCAATCCGCCGAGTCCTCGGCCAGCGCCGGGGTTTCGTACAAGCCGCGCAGGTTATAGCTGTATTGCCACATGTAATTGAAAGCGCGCGCGGCGGTGTCGGGGTAAGGGAAAGTGGGGATGTTGGCTCGGTTCAATATCTCCTCGCCCGCAGCCACGTCCACGCCGCCCATCCAGCTTGCCAGTACCGGCTTGCCTTCCTGTTTCGCCAATGGCTTCAACTGCTCGGCGATCTGCGTGGGATCGGTCATCGCCTGCGGCGTCAGGATTACCAACATGCCGTCGGAATTGGGGTCTTTGGCGGCGATCTCAAGCGCTTTGGCGTAACGCTCCGGGGAAGCGTCGCCGATAATATCGACCGGATTGCCGTGGCTCCAGGTGGCCGGCAGCACACCGTTAAACGCTTCGATGGCTTCATGGGAAAGCTCGGCCAGCTCGCCGCCGCCCATGATCAGTGCGTCGGTAGCCAGCACGCCCGGACCGCCCGCATTGGTGACGATGGTCAGCCGCGGGCCCTGCGGCCGGGGTTGCTTCGATAAAACTTCGGCCATGTAAAACAGATCGGCGATGTTGGCTACGCGCAGCACACCGCAGCGCCGGAAAGCCGCCTCCAGCACTTCGTCGGACCCAGTAAGCGCTCCGGTGTGGGATGCCGCCGCCTTGGCTGCTGCCGCGCTACGTCCCGGCTTGATGATGATGATCGGCTTGTTCAGCGCCACTTCGCGCGCGGCGGAAATGAACGAGCGCGCATTGCCGATCGACTCCATGTAGCAAACGATGGATTTGGTTTTCGGATCGTTGCCCAGGTGATAAATCAGATCGCCCCAGCCGACGTCCACCATCGAGCCCACCGAAACGAAGGCGCTGAAGCCCACCATTTCCTTGAGGCTCCAATCCAGCACCGCCGTGCACAACGCGCCGCTCTGGCTGATGAACCCGACCGAGCCGGGGCGCGCGATGGTTGTGGCGAACGTGGCGTTCATGCCGGTAAGCGGGGCCATCACGCCCAGGCAGTTGGGGCCGACCACGCGGATGCCGGCCGCCTGCGCCGCGGCCAGCAACTGCCGCTCCAGCGCCGCGCCTTCGGCACCGACTTCCTTGAAGCCGGCCGAAATCACGATTGCGCCGCGTACGCCGTTCTCGCCACACTCGGTGATCAAGCCTGGAATGGATGGCGGCGGCGTCACGATTACCGCCAGATCGACGCTCTCCGGGATTTCCGAAATCGACTTGTAGGCCTTTACCCCCAACACGCTGGGCCGCTTCGGATTCACCGGGTAGACCGTGCCGCCAAAGGGCGACGTCACCAGGTTCCACAACAGCGTCCGGCCCACCGAGTTGGCCGTCTCGGTGGCGCCAATCACCGCCACACTCTTGGGAGAGAAAAACACCTCCAGCGGCTGGTGCACCGGGCTCAGCTTCTTCTTGCGCGTGGTCTTATTGGTGGCTTGCATGTTGGTCGCCCTCCGCCTGCGCACCGAAGGCGGCTCGATTCAACGCGTCCACCACGTCGGAAAGGTGCAGGCCGTTCTTGCGCGCCACCGTCTCGATCGCACAGTCGTCGCAACTGTCGCGAAAATGGAGATTATCGAAGACGGGTCGGGTTGCCGGGTGACGTTGTTTCACGTCACGGATGATCATGTCGCGGCGGATCAGTTCATCGAATCGGAACATAGGCGTGCGAATTGATTGTACTGCACTGCTCGTTCCAAATGAAGCCGCAGGGGCATCGACGAATTGTCGGAGGGCGGGGGGACGGGTCGGGTGAAAACCCTGGAGGATGTGCCAAACCATCAGGCTGGCACGGATATCACGGAGCGGAGCCCCACCTGCCAAGCCCGGCCGGGGGGACCGCCCCCCAGACGCATTCACTTACAGCCCCGCCGCCGGCCACTCTTCGGCTCGGCTTACGGGACCTCACTGCCGCCTGCAAATGCTGGCGGCCCAATCGCTAACTCATGCAAGAGAGACGGCCGCCGCATTATTGGTTTTGGCTCTTTCAACCATGCCGCGGCCATCTCGCCAGTGTATCGTCATCCCAACCAGCCATCCCTTCCGGACTGACGAGCGCCACCACCCGCATCGGGCGGCCGGCGTTCTCAGACGGAAGGTCTAGCTAGCCGCGGATGCAGCCTGTGACAGGCTGTTGTTGGTGATACCCCAAATATTCT
>Ga0181529_10000903_pt1 | contig 41102 bp, 49 predicted proteins | sample PEATcosm2014_Bin_36_FD_119763 | JGI IMG/M metagenome (GOLD analysis project Ga0181529, IMG submission 119763) | Peatland microbial communities from MTU Mesocosm Facility, Houghton, MI, USA - PEATcosm2014_Bin10_30_metaG | ecosystem: Environmental > Terrestrial > Soil > Wetlands > Peat | place... | reverse complement strand
CGTTCCCTCGCGGCGACGATCCTTTGACGCAAATCCTGACTCAACGGTCGCATAATTTTCTTTCCATAAGAAAAGAATACCAGCAAACACCCGTTGCGTCTATCTAAATAGAAAATGCTCTAGCCTGGAGTTTTCCGCAAATCTGCAGGCCAAAGGCCGTTTAACCCGGATGCCCAAGCTGGCGGCTCAGATTTCAGTCAAGGTTCCGTCGCGGCGCAGTTTCATTTTGCGTCCGCGCCATTCAACCGTGTCGCCGAGAAACGCGCCGAGCCAGAGCGCCGTCTGCAGCAAATCTTTCACCGGCACCAGCCAGAACGGGGAAATCAATTTCCGTTCCGGGGTGAGACGGCGCTGCAGATCCTGCGCGAGCACGATCCGCAGCAGCAAAAAAACGACGGCGGCCGGCAGCACGCACCGGAATTTTCCTGAAACCGCCGCCACGCCGAGCCACAGCAGCGGCCACAGGCTGGCGTTCGCCAGCAGGCTGAAAAAATAGGGCAGGGGCCGGCAGACGCGGATGGTCCGCTCCCAGCGGAGCTGGTGCTTCCAGACCCGTTTCCAGTTCTGCGGCGCTTCCCAACATTCCACGACGACGGGACAAAGCGCGATGCGACGGCCGTTTTTGGCGAAACGATGGCCGAGTTGGTAATCGTCCGCCAGACAGTTGGCGAGCGATGCGAATCCGCCGATTTCATTGAGCGCTTCGCGCCGGACGAGAATCGCCGCGCCGAGCGCGAAGTCGAGCGGTCTTAAATTTTGCGACTGCAAAACCTTGCTCCAGAAATCGGCGTTGACGGCAACGGCTTCCCAGCGCATGGCGGCGGTCGCGGGATTGGCGAGGCGGTAAAAACAATTCACGAGCGCGTTTTTTTCATCCAAAAGCGGGGCGACGAAACTGGCGAGAAAATCCGGCGGCACGCGCACGTCGGCGTCGCTGATGAGAATCAGCTCGTGCGCCGCGAGTTTTTCAAGCTGGGCCAGCTTGGCCGCCTTGGCGTTCGCGCCGGCGAGATTTTCACAGACGACAAGCTGCGCGGGGAAGTTCGGATTTTCAGCGATGAGCCGGCTGACAATCTGGCAGACGGGGTCACCGGCTGCCGCGACGCCAAAAAGAATCTGGATTGGTCCGGCGTAGTTTTGCTTGAACCAGCTGGCGAGCGATGCGGCGGTGGTGTCGTCGCAGCCTTTGAGCGGTTTTAAGATCGAGACGGCGGGCGCAAAGTTTTCTGCCGCGATGTTCCGGTGCAGCGGGAATTTCCGCGCAGCGAACCATTGCCAGGCCGTAAGAACGCCGCTCAAGGCGGCGAGGACGGCCAATGTTAAATTCAGGAGATGCACCGCAGAGAGCAAACAGGAATCCGGCTCGTTTAGCCGGCGGTGTTGGCGTCGGGATTCTCGTCAATGACCAGGACGCCGTGCGGCGGGATGTCATAGTTGCCGACGATGTTCTCGCCGGTGAGAAAGTCATGCATCGGCTTGTAGAACTGTATGCGCACGGGCGAGTTCTGGTGGTTGAGCAGAAAATAAACGCGGGAACCTTCTTTTTCACGCATGGAGACTTCGATGTTTTCCGGCACCTTCAGAATGGGATGCAGGCCGCCCATGTTCCGCAGCCAGGTGACCAGGTCATGGTAAAAATGCTGGTGGCTCTGGGTGCCGATGTAAATGGCCTTGCCCAGGCCAAAGGTGTTCATCGTGATGGCGGGCCTGCCGGCGTAAAAATCCTTGGCGTAGGTCGCCAGAATCTGGCAGCCCTTCGGCTCGATCAAATCGCACCAGAGTTTCGCGGGATGCAGATGGCTGGTGGGAAACGCGCCTTTGAAGGTGAGATGGTTTTCCTCGCTCGGCGGCAGCGTGTCAAATTCCTGCACCTCGAGGCCGAACAGGTCGGTCAGGTTGTGCGGAAAACCGGAGTCGGGCACGATGCTGTGTTCGTCCACGAGGCCGGTGTTGAAGGTGCCCACGAGCGTGCCGCCGTTCTGCACGTAAAATTTCAGGTGGTCCGCCTCGCCGGCGGAAAGGAGATGCAGCGACGGCACGAAGACGATTTTGTAACCCGACAGATCTTCGTTCGGGCGGGCAAAGTCCACGAGGATGTTGCGGTCGTGCAGCGAATTGTAGATGAGCTGAATGTGTTCGCGCAGGCTGAAATATTTGTTCGGCGGGTTGGGCTGCTGCAAGGTCCAGTCGTTGTCGTGGGTGTAGATGATGCAGGCTTCGGCGGTGACTTTGGTGTCCTTGAGCGCGGGCGCGAGGATTTTCAATTCCTCGCCGATCTGGGCAATTTCGTTGAACACGCGGCGGCTGCCTTCGAGGTTGTGCGGCAGCACGGCGCCATGAAATTTTTCGGAGCCGTAGCGCGGCTGGCGCCAGCGGAAAAACAGGACAGCCGTCGCGCCGCGGGAAACAAGCTGGTAGGTGAACATGCGCAGGACGCCGGGGCGGACAAGGGCGTTGACATCCTGCCAGTTGACGTTGCCGGCCTTTTGCTCCATGACCCAGAAACCGGCGTCGCCGTCGGGCGTTTTGACGCCGGACTTTTTCAGTGAGCGGAGCATGTCAATTTCGCAGGCGATTTCCGACGGCCGGGCATTGATGGCGGCGGTGCTCTCAATGGAGACAAAATCCAGGACTTCGGCCAGATCGAAATGGTCGAAGCGATGGCGCAGGGCGCGCAGATTGGTAGTGATGGGGCGGTTGGGTGTGATGCTGCGGAGAATTTCCGCCTGCATCCCCACAAATTGCACGATGGTGTCGCTGCAAAAACGGTTCCAGTCGAGGACGAGCGCGGGATTGTGGACCGTCGGCGCGGTCATGGGCATCGGCACCTGGTCCCAGGCGGACACGATCTGTCCCCAATGGCGCAGGCCGAGCATTTCGTTGAGGCGTTTGACGGTCTTGTATTTGGCCTCGAGCCAGCCGTGCCAGTCGCGGCGGGTGTCCTCGTTAAATGAAGCCTCGGTGAAATTGCCGCCCAGGCTGTTGTCAATCTGCCACGCGATCAACTGCGGATGATGGCCCAGCGCGCGGGCCATGTTTTCAACGAGACGTTTGGAATAAGTCCAGTAAACATCACTGTTCAAACAGACGGCGCGGCGGGTGCCTTCGTGCTTGATGATGCCACGTTCATCCACCGGCAGGATTTCCGGATGCTTTTTGGCGAGCCAGACGGGCGGCGCGGCGGTGGGCGTGCCGAGCACCACTTGGATGCCGTGCTCGCCCAGAATATCCATCACGCGCTTCAGCCAGTCGAAATCGAATTTGCCGTCCTCTTTTTCGCAGAGGCCCCAGGAAAATTCGCCAAGACGGGCGACGTTGAAACCGGCGGTCCGCATGAGCTGGGCGTCCTGCACCCATTGCGCTTCGGGATTTTCGGCGGAGCCGCCGTAGGGAAAGACCCATTGTTCCGGGTAGTAGTCAACGCCGAAATACATAAATTTTCCTCGGGTTCGGATTTATTGCTGACACTAAAAGCAAACCGCCGCGCTGGCAACAAAAATCGCTCGGTGCGGCGGGTAAGAAATTACCGGCGAAATTATTTTCCGAACAAACCGCCGATGCCCTTCTTCAATTTGTCCACGCCTTCACCGGCGGCTTTGCCGGCGTTCTGCGCAGCATCTTTGGCGGCACCGGTGACGTCCTTGCCGAGGTCGGTGACGGCGGCGGTGAGCGCCTTGATCGTGCCGGTGGTGACTTCGCCCAGCACTTTTTGGGTCAGGTCGGCGGCGGTGAGGCCGTCGTTGTTCTTGCCGAGGTCAGTCAAATGAATGTCCGGCAAAGGCAGGGTGATTTCCTTGTTCACGATGCCGGTGAGGTTCGCATGAACTTTCGCGCCGGTAATCAGGAGATCGTCCACTTCAAGTTTCTTGGCGGGCTTTTTCCCGCCGGGCGACGCGGCGGCGGGCGCGTTCGTGCCGGTGTTGGCGGCGGAAGCGGTCATGGCGTTCACATTGTTCATGATCTTGGTGAGATTGTTCGCGCCGAGCGGATTGCCTTCAAAGGTGATTTCCGCGTCGCGGATTTCAACGGAGCGGATGACGATTTTATCCGAGAAAATAGAACCGGGTGAAACGCTGACGGACGCTTTGCCGACGCTGATGGCCGACGGGGCTTTGTAACCGGCCGGGTTGCCGAGCACCAGGCCTTTCACGCCCGCCGAGCCGCCAAGCAGCGAGACGTTCACAGCGTCCACCGTAAGGGTCGTCTGCGTGATCTTCGGCCCCACCGTTTCCATGCCGACCTTGACGATGCCGCCGAGGAAAAATCCGACAACCAGCACGCCGACAACCAGCAGAACCAGGACGCCAATGCCGATGCTTAAAATTATCTTCTTTTTCATATTAAAATAAATGTTGCCAGACCAATTTTGCTTGGAAAGAACATTCCACCCGGTTCAAGCGGCGATCAATGACCGCACGCGTTCGGCCAGTTCCTGAATCTGATAGGGCTTCGTCAAAAATAGATCAGGCTTCACTGGCGCCTCGGCAAAAACATGTTCGTCCACCGTGCCGCTCAAGAGGATCATTTTCTGGTGCGGGTTCAACCGCCGGCATTCGCGGATGAGATCCATGCCGTTCATGCGGCCCATGGCATAATCGGTGACGACGACGGCGGGATGGCTCACGGGAAATTCCTTCAGCGCCAGTTCGGGATCGCGAAAGGTGCGCACCGAATAACCCAGCGGTCTGAGGATGGCCTCGGCCAGATCGAGCAGCATGGGTTCGTCATCCACCACAAACACGGTGGGCTGACCGGAAGTTTTATTCTTGGTGGCATTCATGATTACGTGCGGAACTGCTTTTAGCATTTTATCACCACCGCGCAATTGGCGGCAAGCGCGAATTCAGAGGCAAAATAAAATTGCATTGCTTCCCGTCCGTCGTCCGCCTAAACTCCGATCCCGGCAATAGGTTCGCCAAACAAGGAATTGCTGACATGAAAAAAAAACCAGCGTCCGTGTCCGAAATCCCAAAAACCGCCGCCAGCAACGAGCGCCCCGGCGCTGGTCGCATCGCCAAACCCACCGTCGCCCCCGCCGCGCCGGCGCTGGAAATCCCCAAAGCCAAACGTGCGCCCCGCAAGCCGTTGCTGGATGCCGCCGTTGACGCCGTTAAAAAAATGCTCAAGCCCAAACCTGCCGCCGCCAAGCCTGCCATCGTCAAACCCGTGCCTGTGGCCGAGGATCCGAAACGCGCCGCCGTAAAAAAAACCGTCCTGGAGGAACCGAAAGTGGAGGTGGACGCCACCACTCTCGTCCGCCGCACCTACACAAAGAAAAAGAAAATCGAGGTGCCGCCGATTTTGCTCGAAGGTGACGCGCCCTCGCCTTCGCCCGTCAGCGGTCCCGGAGAAAAATTTTCGCTCGGCGCCACGCCGCCCGCGCAAAGGTTTTCCGGTGGCGAGCTGCCGGAAAGCTACGGCACCAAAAAGTTGTTTCTCACCGCGCGCGACCCGCACTGGCTTTACGCAAACTGGGATCTGACCACCGAGCAGCAGAAGGAACTCAACGCCGCCTCGACCGACGGCCATCTCATCCTCCGCATCTTTGCCGGAAAAATCGAGGGCCATCCCACCTATGAAATCCATGTCCATCCCGAATCGCGCCACTGGTTCGCGCATGTCGAGCGCGCGGGGAATTCCTACGCCGCCGAGCTCGGTTATTATTCCGCGCTGGGCAAGTGGACGCGCGTTGCCAGTTCCAGCGGCACCCTCACGCCGCCGGACGCCGCCGCCGCCGAGGGCGACGCGGAATTTGCCACCATTCCGTTTGAATTTCCGTTCGCCAAGTTGATGCAGATCATCGAGGAGGCCGTGCGCGACAATCTGCCGCTGGCGGTGGCCATCGAGGAACTGCGCCGCCACGGTCATCCCGACCTGCCGCGTTTTTCGTCATCAGGCTTTTCCTCCGTCGCGCCTTCACCGTCGGCCACGCCGGGCCCGGCGCGCGTGTGGACGACGGAACAGGAAACGGCGCTCGCGCGCATCATCAACATTGACCAGACACGCCGCATCTGGATGGGATCGCTTGAAATCACTGAGCTCATTCGCCGCCGCCTCGCGCACGCCGTCACGTCGCCCGTCACCGCGTTTGGCGTGCCGGGCGTCAATTCCGGCATTTCCAGCGTCACCAGCCCGTTCGGCGGCGAGGTGGAAAGCGCCAAGGAGTTCTGGTTCAACGTCAATGCCGAGTTGATTATTTATGGCGCGACCGAGCCGAACGCCAAAGTCACGCTCGGCGGACACGAAATCAAATTGCGTTCCGACGGCACGTTCAGTTTCCGTTTCGCGCTGCCGGATGGAAAATATGATTTGCCGGCCGTCGCGGTCTCCGCCGACGGCACGGACGGGCGCGCGGCAGAATTGAAATTCAGCCGCGAGACGCAATATCTCGGCGATGTCGGCGCAACGCCACAAGACCCGGCGCTCAAACCGCCGCTGCCGGACAATCTTTAATTCTTGCCCGCATGGACGCGCCCGAACGCGGAGCCTTGATGCTGGTCTGGTTGATCGGCATGTTGCTGGTTGTCGCCGGCATCTTGGAGCTTGGTCTTTATTGGGCCCAATGCGCCTTTGCCAAACCGCCGGTGCCGGTGGAAACGATGCCGTGCCTGTTGAGGTTGATTCCGGCGGCCGCAGGGCTTGCTGTTTTAATCAAAGCCAGAGCCATTGCGGAATGGCTTGCGAACATTTTAGACGATTAAACATCCAATCCTGACCATGCCTGGCTATCTTTCACTCGTCCTCCACGCGCACCTGCCGTTTGTGCGGCATCCGGAACACGAAAAGTTTCTTGAAGAAAGCTGGCTGTTCGAGGGCATCACCGAAACGTATCTCCCGCTGATCCAGATTCTCAACGCCTGGCAGCGCGACCAGCTCGAAGCGCGGCTCACGGTTTCGCTCTCGCCCACGCTTTGCGCGATGCTGCTGGATCAATTGCTGTGCGAACGCTATGCGCGGCACCTCGACGGACTCATTGACCTTGCCGAAAAGGAAATCCACCGCACGCACTGGGACCGCGCGTTCCGCGACCTTGCGTGGATGTATCACCACAAATTCTCCTCGGCGCGCGAGACATGGCGGCATTACGACGGCAACCTCGTCGCCGCCTTCCGGCAATTTCAGGACGCCGGGCTGCTCGAAATCGTCACCACCGCCGCCACGCATGGCCTGCTGCCGCTCATGGCAAACCATCCGCCGTCCGTCCGCGCGCAAATCCTGACCGCGCGCGACCACTACAACCGCTGTTTCGGGCGCGACCCGCGCGGGGTCTGGCTGCCGGAATGCGCCTACACCGCCGGCGTCGAGGATTTTTTGCAGGAGGCCAACATCCGCTGGTTTATTCTCGACACGCACGGCATCTTGCACGCCACGCCGCGCCCGCGTTACAGCACCTTCGCGCCGATTTACACGCCCAATGGTGTCGCCGCGTTCGGGCGCGATTTTGATTCCTCGCGGCAGGTCTGGAGCAAGCACGAAGGTTATCCCGGCGACCCGCGCTACCGCGATTTCTATCGCGACATCGGCTTCGACCTTGATTTCGACTACGTCAAGCCGCACCTGCCGTCGCCGGACAACCGCGGGTTCACCGGCATCAAATACTTCCGCATCACCGGCGCGGGCGAAAAGCAGATTTACCAGCGCGACCACGCCCTCGCCGCCGCCAGCGGACACGCCCGCCACTTCCTCGATGAACGCCTCGCGCAAATTCACAAGCTCGAAAGCATCTTGGATCGTCCGCCGATCATCGTCGCGCCGTATGACGCGGAGTTGTTCGGGCATTGGTGGTATGAAGGGCCGGAATTTCTCGACTTCCTCGTGCGCAAGATCAGCCACGAGCAGAAGAAAACCATTTCGCTCATCACACCCGGCGAATATCTCCAGCGCCATCCCACAAATCAAATCGCCACGCCCGGCGCCTCGAGCTGGGGCGAGGAAGGCTACTGGCGCGTGTGGCTCAATGAATCGAACGAATGGATTTATCCGCATTTGCAGGTGGCAGAGGAACGGATGACCGAGCTGGCCCGGCAATTTCCCGACGCCACCGGCCTGCAAGCCCGCGCCCTGCGGCAGGCCGCGCGCGAACTGCTGCTGGCGCAGGCGAGCGACTGGCCGTTCATCCTGCGCGCCAAGACGAGTCCCGAATACGCCCGCCGCCGCGTGAAGGATCATCTGCTCCGTTTCATCGCCCTGCACGAACAGCTCACGCTCACGCGCGTGGATGAGCAGTGGCTGGCTGAAATCGAGTCCCGCGACAACCTTTTTCCCGACGTGGACTGGAATTATTGGAAGTGAACCTCAAGCCACGCGAACTGTTTTTCTGAAAGCCCGTCCGGCGCTGTTGTATCTGGCCGGACAACAATGAAAAACTCCGTCCGGGCGATGTATTCCGCCCGCCGGCTTGCTGGACGCGGCGGTGGTGCGGGTGGATGCGGCAAATGATCTGGCGTTGTTAAAAGCTGGCGGGCGGTTTGCCCCGCTGCCCATCGCCGCCAGTCGCCCGGTGAAACGGGGCGGCACGGTGGCCATGGCGGGTTCCCGGACATCGGGTGGCAGGGGTTTGCGCCCAAGGTGCTGGCGCACGGCCGCCGTGTGCGTCGGCGGTGCTGGCGGTCCCCGGGGGTTGCAGGCGAATGGAAATTATGCGGGAAGAGCAGCCCGTTCTTGAGCTTCCTCGAATCGGCCGGATGTGGCGGCAAAACTCAAGGAGCCGAATACGAGGGACGAATCTTTTGAGGACGTGGTGAAGCCGGCGCAGGAGGCCGCCGTTCTTGTTCTTGTTAATTGAACAACCAAGATACAAAGGAACAAAGTTTTGTCGGCCTGGTTGCTTGGTGGTTAAAACCAAAAACTGCGGCGGTGCTGGTGGATTCATTTTATTGGCGCGAGAGCCGGCCAGTTTCGTGCGCTGAACTGCCGGCCGTCGCGTCCGCTTTTCTCGTGATTTAATCACTCCTTGCCACAAGGTCACATTGGCTTAACATCGCCCGCATGAGCTTGCTGAAGGTTGAACGCCTCTCCAAATCGTTCGGCTCGATCCGCGCCGTGGATTCCGTCAGCTTCGAGGTGCAGCCCGGCGAAATTTACGGGCTGCTCGGCCCCAACGGCGCGGGCAAGACCACTTCCATCTCCATGATTTCCGGCCTGCTCAAACCCGACGCCGGCGAGGTTTTTGTCGCGGGCGAGGCGTTCTGGTCTGATCCGCAAAAAGCCAAGCACATCATGGGCGTGGTGCCGCAGGAGCTGGCGGTTTATGAGGAATTGACCGGGCGGGAGAATCTGGAGTTCTGGGGCCGCATGGCGGGCCTGAGTTCGCGTGATGCGAAGTCGCGCGCAACGGAATTGCTTGAAGCACTGACGCTCGCCGACCGCGCGAAGGACGCGGTCAAGAATTATTCCGGCGGCATGAAACGGCGCATCAATCTCGGCTGCGCGCTGCTGCATCATCCGCAACTGCTGCTGCTCGACGAACCGACCGTGGGCATTGATCCGCAGGCGCGGCTGAACATTCTCGAATTCATCCGCAACCTCCGCGCCGCCGGCACGGCGATACTTTACACCACGCATTATCTCGAAGAGGCGGAGTCGCTGTGCCAGCGCATTGGCATCATTGATCACGGACGTGTCCTGGCGGAAGGAACCTTCAGTGAATTGCAGGAGCGCATCGGTGGCGACCGCGTGTTCGTGCTGGAGGCGGATTTCAGAAACGCATCGCCGGATGTGTGGGATGGATTTCATCAACGGTTTCGCGTGATTCAAAAATCTGAAAAGCAGCTGGTCGTCGCAGCCATCGGCGTGCGCGATCCGTCCGACTGTCTGAAAGAATTGCTCAACCTGCCGGTGCATGTGGAAAATGTCACGCTCAAGCGCCCCAGCTTGAACGACGTTTTTTTGCAGCTTACGGGACGCGAACTGAGGGAATAAAAATGAAAAGCAGAAAGCAAAAGACCGTCCCGACTGAATTTGACGCGACCACCGCCCGGGGTGTCTTGGACTGCGGCGGGAAGCGAAGCGCCACGCCGCTTTCGGAACGCACGCCCTCACCCGGAAAGCGGTGTCGCCGCTGCGCTCTGCCACCACAGTCCAAAAATTTCGCACGACCCCGGCACGGAGGATTTGTTGCCGCTTTCTGCTTTCCCAATTTCCACTTTGTTTAACCATGCTCCGCGTCCTTCTTGCCAAAGACCTGCGGCGCGCATGGCGCAATCCGCTGCCGTGGCTCATCAACCTCATCGTGCCGCTCGCGATGACCGCGCTGCTGGGCCTGGTGTTTGGCGGCGGTTCGGATGGCGGCGCGCTGGGGCGCATCCGCTTTGCGGTGGTGGATGAGGACAAAAGCGTGTTGAGCGGCATGTTGCGCGGTTCGGCGAACCAGCAGGCCGCCGGCAAATATCTCGAACCGGTTTTCATGGAGCGGGAAGAGGCGCTGCGCGAGATCAATGCCAACCAGATCAGCGCGGTGCTCATCATCCAGACAAACTTCATGCGCGACTATCTGACGGCGCGTGCGCCGGTGCGCCTGGAGCTGATCAAGAATCCGGCGGAATCCATCCATCCAGCGGTGCTGGAGGAACTGCTCGGCGCGGTTGTGACGGCGTTGAACGAGATTTCGCGCAACTTCAATTCCGAGTTCCCCGAATGGCAGGCGGTGTTTGCCGGCAAGGAGGATTACCACAAGGTTTCGTTCCTAATCGAACGCGCGGGCGACAAGCTCAAGACGGTGAAAAAGTTCATTGACCCGCCGTTGGTCGGCTATGAACAGGAAGAGCCGGTCGCAGAATCGAAAAGAGTTGAAGCAAAAAGCGGCGGCGACACAAACAACGCCGCATCGGGCGGCGGCGCCGCCAGGAGCAGCAGCGCGAAGAGCCGTTCCACCGGCAGCATTTTTGCCTATCTGCTCATCGGGTTGTCCGCCATGTTCCTGCTTTTTCTCGCCAGCAACGCGATGATTGATTTCCATCGCGAGCTGCGGCAGCGGACGTTCGAGCGGTATCAGACGATGCGCCAGCAACTGTGGCCGTTCATCGTGAGCAAGATCGGGTTCACCGTCGTTGTGCTGTTGTTGTGCAGCGCGGTGATGCTTGGCGGCGGCGGTCTGATTTTCCACATTCACTGGCCGCACGCGCTGGCGCTGCTGGCGCTGACGTTTGGCTACGCCTGCTTTGTCGCGGCGCTGTTTGCCACGCTCGTCGCGCTGGTGCCGGACGAGCGGCACGCCAACGTGCTGAACAACGTCGCGGGCATGGCGCTGGGCCTGGTGGGCGGCTGCGCGTTTCCGCCGCAGCAGCTGCCGGCGTTCCTGCGCGAGCACATCACGCCGCTGCTGCCGAGCGGCTGGTTTGCGGAAACGCTGCGCAATCTGGAATGCGGCAGCGGAGATGCGCCGTGGCTCTTCGTCTCGTTGAAACTCGCCGTTGTCAGCGCGGTGCTCATCGGGCTGGCGGCCATTTTATTTCGCCGACGGTTCAAGAATGGTTTGAAAACATGAAACGCATCCTCGACATCGGCCATACGGACCTGCGGCTCTTTTTCAAGCACGCGAGCGCGTATGTCTGGCTGTTTGCCGTGCCACTGGCGTTTGTCTATTTCATGGGCTTCGCCGATCGCGGCCCCGGCGACCCTTTCAACCGCACGCCGCCGGTGCTCATCGAGAACGCCGACACGAATTTTCTCGGCCGCGTTTTCCTTGACGAGTTGAGCGCGCAAAACATGTGGCTGCTCAGTCCGACGAACCGCGAGACCGCCGCGCGCGTCATCCGCATTCCCGCCGGATTCACCGGCAACGCGCTGCAATTCAAGCCGACCAGGCTGCAATTTCTCAAGCGCGACGATTCCGGCGAAGCTGACGCCGCACTGATCGAAGTGCGGCTTGTGCGCGCGCTCATCGCCATGAACGGCCATCTGCTCGAAGCCGCAACGCAGACGAACGCCGGCGGCAGTTTCACTGAAGTGCGGCTCCGTGAAATCATGGCCAGGCCGAATCCCGTGAGTCTGGACGCGAAGTTCGCCGGGCGCAAGCCCGTGCCGTCCGGCTTCAATTTCTCGCTGCCTGGGAATCTGGTAATGTATCTGATGATGAACCTGCTGATCTTCGGCGGCGCGACCATCGCGGCGGAACGGCGGAACGGCGTGATCAAGCGGCTCATGGTGCTTCCCGTGACGCGCCTTGAACTGGTCATGGGCAAAATCTACGGACTCATGCTGCTCGGCGTGATGCAGATTTTATTCTTCCTCGCCGCCGGCAAATTTTTCTTTCACGTCAACCTCGGTGCGAATCTGCCGGCGGTCGCGCTGACGCTGCTCGTCTTCGCCTGGGTGGCCGCCTCGCTCGGCGTGCTGGCCGGGTCGTTGAATGCCGCCGAGGACCGCGTGGTCGGGATTTGCGTGCTGGCGAGCCTGTTGATGGCCGCGCTCGGCGGCTGCTGGTGGCCGCTGGAAATCGGTCCGCCCGCGATGAAGATCATCGCGCTCTGCACGCCGAACGGCTGGGCGTTGCAGGCGTTGCACCAGCTCATCAGTTTTGGCAGCGGTCTCGGCGCGGTGCTGGCGCCGCTGACCGTGCTGTGCGCTTTCGGTGCGGCGGCAAATTTGCTGGCGGCGCGGTTTTTCCGGAATTGAACTGCGGCGTCAGCTTTTGCGGTGCTTCAGCTGCTCATTCGTAGCGGAGCGATTCAATCGGATCGAGGTTGGCCGCCTTCCACGCCGGATAGGTGCCAAAAATAATTCCGACGACGGAGCAGATCGCCAGGCCGAGGATGACCCAGTCCACGGGAATGACCGGCGGCAGTTTCATGAAGAACGCCAGCAGGTTGCCGCCGAGGATGCCGAAGACCACGCCCAGCGCGCCGCCGACTTCACACAGCGCGATGGCTTCCATGATGAATTGCACCATGATGTTGCGCTTCTTCGCGCCGATGGCGCGGCGGTTGCCGATTTCGCGGGTCCGTTCCGTGACCGAGACCAGCATGATGTTCATAATGCCGACGCCCGCCGCCAGCAGCGCGATGCCGCTGACCATCGCCACGCCGATGCGCACCGACTGGGTGAATTTCTTGAACTGCTCGATCATCGAATTGTTGGAGGCGATTTCAAAATCATCGTCCTTGCCCGGCGGCACTTTGCGGATGATGCGCATGATGCCGCGCACTTCCTCGACCGTGGCGTCGTAACTGGCGCGGTCGGGCGCCTGCACGAGGATGTTCAGGCTGCGCCACCAGCGGCCATAGCGGTTGAGGCAGGTCGAAATCGGCACCACAATGAAATTGTCCTGATCGCCGCCCGCCGCGCCGCCTTTGCTTTCCAACATGCCGACGACGGTGTAACTGATGCCGTCAATTTTAATCGTCTCGCCGAGCGGCGAGCTGTTCGGAAAAATGTTCGTCGCGAGGCCGAAGCCGAGCACGCAGACGTTGCGCGCGCCATCCACGTCCGCGTCCATCATCAGCCGGCCTTCGGCGAGGTTCCAGTTGTGCGCGAGAAAACTGCCGGGCGTCTCGCCATACAGGCGCACCATTGGCGCGCTGGTTTTGTAGCGCGTCTTGATTTCGCCGGACCAGAACTGGGCTTCGATCCCGATGTTCGCCGGCAGCGAGATTTTTTCCTGCAGGCGTTTGCCGTCGCTCAGGGTGACGTTTTTGCGCCGCCAGTATTTTTCGTAATCCCCGCTGGAGACGCCGATGAATGTGCCCGGCCATTTGCGCACCATGAACGTCTCGCTGCCGAGCGAACTCAACTCGCGCTCGATGTTGCTTTGCAGCACGCGCATCGCCGTCATCACCACGATGATGGAAAACACCCCGACCAGCACGCCGAGCAGCGTCAGCGCCGAGCGCAGCTTGTGTGCCGCAATCGCGATGAAGGCCATCCGGCAGCTCTCCAGCGCCTCGGTGAAGATGGAGAAAATTTTTCTATTCATTGCGCAAAGCGTCCACCGGGTTCATGCGCGCCGCGCGCCACGCGGGGAAAAAGCCGGACAGCAAGCCGGTCACTGCCGAGACCAGCAGCGCCAGGCAGACGATGCCGGGCGACATCACCGCCGGCATGGCTTTCTTCAGCAGGAGCGTCGCCGGCCAGGCGATCAGCAGCGCAATGGCGCCGCCGATCAGGCAGATGCACGCGGCTTCGATCAAAAATTGCAGCAGGATGGTGCGCTTCTTCGCGCCGATGGCTTTGCGCACGCCGATCTCGCGCGTCCGCTCCGCGACCGAGACGAACATGATGTTCATGATGCCGATGCCGCCGACAAAGAGCGACAGGCCGGTGATGAACAGGCCGATGGCTTCGATGGTGCCGGCCACTTTGTGAAAGAACTCCAGAAACTGGTCCTGCTGGCTGATGGCGAAATTGTCCGGGGCGCCCGGCGGAATGTGGCGGAACCGCCGGAGCACCACGCGCAATTCCTCCTTCGCGTCATCCATTTCGGCGAGGCTGCGCACTTTCACCTGGATGTCGTAATCCGGGTTGGCCCCGATCACCCGGATGAACTGCGTGATGGGCAGGATGATTTCGTTGTCCGCGCCGCCGCTTTCGGCGAAGCCGCCTTGCTTGGCCAGCACGCCGACCACTTGAAAATCATGGCGGGCGGCGGAAATGGTTTCACCGACGGGCGATTCGCCCAGAAACAAATTCGTGGCGAGGTCGGAACCGATGACGCAGACGGGCCGGCCGCCATCGCATTCCGCCGCCGAGAGAAAGCGTCCTTCCGTGAGCGTCAGGCCGCTGGTGATCTGGTATTGTTCGGTGGTGCCGACGACCGGCGCGTCCGCCGTGCCGCGCTTTTTATATTTGACGGGCGCGTCATCCTGCGCCACCGGCGCGATGGCCGACGCCAGCTTCATTTGCCGTTCCAGCGCGGCGGCCTCGTCCAGCTTGACCTGCGGATTTTTCATCACCTGCAGCCATTCCTGCCGCGACGTGATGAGCCAGCCGTAGCGGTCCACATAAAGCACGTCCGCGCCGATGGACGAAATGCTGTTCAGGAAGGAATTGTTCAAACCCTCAATCGCCGTGCCCATCAGCGTGACCGTGACGATGCCGATGACAATGCCCAGCGTGGTCAGCACCGAACGCAGCTTGTTCGCGCGGATAGCGCTCCACGAGATGAGCAGGCCTTCGCGCAATTCAGTGAAAAAGTTCATGCGACCAGGATTTTCAGAAATTGAACTTCCCGCCATGAGCTGCCGAACTGTGGCGCAGCCTGGCAGGCGGCTGGATCGCGCATAGCCAGTCCGCAGGCCGGGCCGCCAGCACCCAGCCGGCAAAATTGCCGGTGGTCAACCTGCGCCAAGGCAGGTTGGTTGCCGGGGCGGGCGGCTGGGCAAAGGTTGGTCATTTCAATCCGCGTTCGGCGGCCAGTTTCAAATAAACATTGTATTGGTCATCCACCATTTTTTCGACAGAGAAATTCTGGCGCACGAAGGCCGTGCCGGCCCGGCCGAATTTTTCCCGGAGCGCGGGATCGTTGGCAAGCTGCAACAGCCGTTGCCCGGCGGCGTCCGTGTCGCCGGTGCGGACGACAAAACCGGTCTCGTTTTCGAGACAGACTTCGTCGGCCCCGTCAAAATCATAGGCGACAACCGGCTTGCCGGCGGCGAGCGCCTGCGGCAGCGCGCGGGACAACGCTTCGCGATAGGACAAATGCGCCAGGCAATCCATGATGCCGACGTAACGCGCAACCTCGCCGGGCGGCACGAGGCCGGTGAAAATCACCTTGCCGGCGAGGCCGAGCGCGCGAATCTGGCTTTCAATCTCGCTCCGCAACGAACCATCGCCGACAAAAAGCAGCCGGGCGTGCGGGACTTGCGGCAAAATTCTGGCGAACGCCGCGACCAAATCGGCGTGGCCTTTGAGCTTGAACATGCGGCCGAGCTTGCCGATGACAAAATGCCTTTCTTCGAGGCCGAGCTGTCTGCGGAGCGCCGGATCATTGGCCGCGTGCAGAAACGGCTCCAAATTGAAGCCGCTGAAAATGCGCGTGAACATTTCCGGCCGGCCGATGCCGGCGGCGAGATGCAGTTTCGTCATGGCGCCGGCGGAGCAAAAAAAATGATCGGTGACTTTGGCGGCGTGCTTCTCGGCGGCGGTGAAAAGAAGGTTGGCGACCCTGCCTTGAAAATTCCCGAACGACGGGCCGTGGATGTGATGGATGATGACAGGCACGCCGGCGCGTTTCGCGGCGAGGCGTCCGAGAATTCCCGCCTTGCCGCTGTGCGTGTGGACCAGGTCGGGCTTTTGCCCGCGCAGAATTTTTTCCAGTTTGCGAAACGCGATGAAATCTTTCAGCGGATGGACGGGCCGGACGAGTTCTGGAACCAGTGTAAGCAGTCCGGGAATTTTCGCCGCCTCGGGTTCAAGCGAACCTTCCGGGCCGGTTGTCAAACCGGAAATTAACTTTACCTCGACCCCGGGTTTCCGGCGCAGTCCCTGAATGGTGGCGAGGGTGTTTTCCTGCGCGCCGCCGAGGATGAGCCGGGTGATGACGTGGGTGACGCGCATGGCGTCATTGGCCGCCGAGCTGGGCCAGGCGCTCGCGGACGGTTTTTAACTCAACGGTGTTGGTGGGCGCGTTGGCAACAAAAATTTTGAAATTACGGACGGCTTCGTTGGTGTCGTGCTGGCGCGAGGCAATTTCGCCGAGGCCGTAGGCGACCTGGAAAGAATTCGTGTAGGCGGACTGCAACTGGCGGAAATCGGCGCGGGCGGCGTCGAGGCGGTCGCTCTTGAAATAAGCATAGGCGCGGTCGAACAGGGCGGCGGGATTGTTCGTCTGCGTTTCGAGAATCCGGCTCATGGCCGCCACGGCATCGTTGAAGGCGCCGACCTGCAGGCTGGCGAAACCTTTGCCAAAAATCCATTGCGGATCATCCGGCGTGCGGGCGAGCTTGCGGTTGATCACGTCCAGGGCATTGGTGTAAAGCCCGCGCATGATGAAGGACTGGGCGGAGGACATGAGCAGGGTTTCATCGTCGGGGTGGCGGGCAATTTCCGATTCCAGCAGAGCCGCGCCTTCGGCATTTTCGTTTTTCAGAAAATGGGCGGAGGCGGCGAGGACGTTCAGCTCGGTGGAATTGAACTCGGTCAGGGCAAACCGGAACGGACGCGTGAGCGGATCGTGCAGGACTTCCAGGGCGCGGTCCGGCTGGCGCGAAAAAACATAAGTCTGCGCCAGGAAAAGCCGTGCGGCCAGATTGTCCGGCGCGAGCTGGCGGACGCGGTTGAATTGGGCGACGGACTGGCGCATCAGCCCGCCTTGCATGAGCCAGGTGCCGTTTTCAAAGCAGAAGCTCGTTTCATCAAACGGGCCGTTGGCCGTCAGCACCTCATCCCAACTGTGGTATTTGCCAAACTGGTCGGTCGTCACCCGCGAGAGCTCCACGGCGGTGGGCGAACCGGCGCGCAAGGTCTTGTTGAAGTCCAGATTGATTTTGGCGACGACGTTGTCGGGGTTCAATTCCTGGGCCTCGCTGAAAAACTTCTCGGCCTTTACGAGTCCGCCGGCGCGCTGAAGCTGGACGCCCAGAAAATTCAGGCCGCGCGAATAAAAAAGCCCGGCCATGACGGCGTTTGGATTTGGCTCCGGCGAAGCATGCAGGTGCATCAAGCACCAACTGGCGACATCCTTCCGTTTTCTGAAATCGGGCGGAAGCATCGCCTTTTCAATGGCCGGCTGGCTGGTTTCCGTGACGTGCGCCCAAAACGATTCGTTTTCGGCGGCCAGGTTGCTGTCCAGAACCGGCGGCAGCAGCGTATCTTCCGGCAAGGGCTTCAGCACATAGATCAACCCATGCGGCTCCTGGTAAAACTGTTCGAAATAATAGCCAAGACTGGGATTGAGGTAGCATAGCGTGTTGCTTTTAGAGAGCTGGTTTAGCAGCGCATAAATGCGCAACGGTTTGATGGCTCCAACAGCATTGGTGGTGGTGGTTTGCGGCCAGACTTTGGGGAAACGCCGGTGCAGGTATTGGTGGTAAGGCGACCAGTTCAACGATTGGGTGTCCAGCACCGGATAGCTGTTTTGACGGCCGTCCCTGGCCAGCACCGCTTGCATCAAATCGGCCAGGAGCGGCTGATTCTGGCCGGGAGTTTCGCTGTCGCACAGCAAAATGGCTCCGTCACGCGGAAGATTTTGCGCCGAAAACTGTGCATATTTTAGCAGAGTGTCGTCATTGACGGCGCGGACGGCCGGCAGATTTTTATAGAGCAGCAGACCGGCCCCCAGCGCCATCGCTGCCAACGTGCCCGCCACGATCAACGGGCAAAGCCAGAGCAGACTTTTCGGCAGAGCCGGTTCGGGCCGGCTGGCCCGCCAGTCGGACTTGGGCTTTTTGCCGAAAACCAGCAGGAAATAACCGCAGTAATAACCGAGGCACAAAGCTGACACATAATACAGGGTGAGCGCCGGTGTGTTTAACCCCAGCTCCTGCATCAGTTGGTGCGGGCTGAACGGCGGGTCGAACATCACCCAGACGAGGACGCCAAAAATCAGCGCATTGACAAAATGAAACATGTTGTTGACCAGCACAGTGCCGGCCTGGCTGTTGTCGCCAAAACCTGCGCTCCAGCGAATGCTCATGACCAAGGCCGGGAGCAGTGATGTCAGCGACATCAAGGCCAGCATGTGGCGCACGTCCGGCTGATGAAGGCTCTTTATCACCCGCCAATCCGCCTGCAGATTGGGCCTGAGCGCCTCCCAAAATGTGACCGGATAAGTTCCCGAAAACTTGGCCGCCAGTGGCAGCAGAAAAAACAGAAGCAGTCCCGCCAGGCCGCAGACGGTCATGCGCAGAAGAAAATTCGCCTTGAAAAAATCCCGTTTTCGCAGCCAGATGAGCATCATCAGGAACACCGGGAAGAATGCCAGCATCGCCCAGTTTTCCGTGATGCTCGCGCCATAAATGGCCGCCACCGTGAACAGCCGCCACTCCTGCTCGTCCAGCCGGTATTCAAGCAACTGCCAGAGGATCACCGCAAACCACAGCAGTTCAAAACTCTCGCCGGTGAAACTCGTGGCCTGTTCCCAGAAAGTCAGTTGCAACCCCGCGAACCCCACCGCGATTACCGGCGGAACCCATGCGACCCAGCCGGTCAGAAAAGAGAAATCGCTGCGCTCCCGCGTCCGTTCCATTTCCGTGCGGTCATGCGGCAGCAGCGCCACCGAGCGCGCCAGCACCGCCAGAGTCGCCGCGCCGCAGACGGTGGAAAGAATGTTCAAGGCCAGTGGAATGTGCGCCACCGGCAGCCAGCGGAACGGCAAAGTGACCAGCCAGGTCAGCGGGTTGAAAATCTGCGGCTGCCAGGCCCAGCCTGAAACCGTCGCCACCAGGCCGAGGTTCAGCAATGTCACCCAGTGGTTCAAGGTGAACCAGTAAATGAGCAGCATCACCGTGCCCAGCACATACGGCAAAAGTCGCGGCACAAAGTTTTTTCTGGGGTCGGTCTGATTTTCTTTTGGCATTGAATTTCGTCCAGTTGAATCCAAGAACCGCGCGTTGGCAAGTTCAGTTTCTTCGGCGCAACTCGGCCACGCACTCGACATGCTGGGTCTGCGGGAACATGTCCAGCGGCTGCACGCGCACCATTTCAAAGACACCATCGCCGCACAAAATGTTCAAATCCCGCGCCATTGTCGCCGGATGACAGGACACATAAATCACCTGCGCGGGCTTCGTCCGCCGCAACAACTCCAGAGTTTCCGGCCAGCAGCCCTTGCGCGGCGGGTCAAGAATCACCGAGGTTTTCTCCGGTGAGAATTTTTGCAGCAGCTCCGGCAGCACTTCTTCAACCATCGCGGCGACGAACTCGCCGTTCTCGATTTTTCGCAACGCCGCATTTTGCCGCGCTGCCTTGATCGCCAGCTTGTCGTATTCCACGCCGACAAACGACTCAACCACGTCTGCCGTTTCAATCCCGAAAAAGCCCACGCCGCAATACAAATCAATCAAATGTTGCGCGCCGCCCGCCTGCAAAAAATCGCGCACCGTTTCCACCAGCTTGGGCAGCAGGAAAAAGTTGTTCTGGAAAAATGAATCCGGCGGCACCTCCCAGTTTTCCGGCTGCACGCGCAGGACCACCTTGATGCCGCCTTTGGGCGGCGGGTTCGCGCGGACCTCCTTGATCTGCTCGTTCAGCGCCGGCTCCGAAATCTTGCATTCTTCGATGTCCTCCACGAAACTGTTGTCGGCGCGGATGAAGCCGATGACCAGCTTTTTTGCCGGGCCGTTCCACTGGCTGCGGATCATGATGCGGTTGCGGTAGCCATATGGCGAAGGGCAGGGCAGCACCGGGGCGACGGCCGCACGCGAAATTTTCCCGACGCGTTCGAACAGATCCGCGATCTGTTTTTGTTTGATCCGCAACTGCGCCGCGTATTCGATGTGTTGATACTGGCAGCCGCCGCACGCGCCAAAGTAACGGCACTCCGGCGCGACGCGTTCCGGCGACGGTTTTTCCACGCGCAACAGTTTCGCCCGGGCAAATTTTTTTTTCACCTCCGTGATTTCCGCCTCGACCGTTTCGCCAACGATGACGAACGGCACGAACATCACAAATTCATCAATGCGCCCGACGCCTTCACCGCCGAAAGCAATGTCGTGGATGGTCAGATTTATTTTGTCACCGGCTTTAAGAGGCACACGGCAAGTTTAGGAAAAAAAAAGCGCGCGAAAAGTTTATTCGCGCGCGTTGCAGTTTTGGTTTCCTGTCGGGTCTAATCCTCCGCCCGGCTGGAGTTGTGATGCTGTTTTCTGCGCGGCCAGCGGCGCAGGCCGTTTTGCAGCCACAGCCACCAGACCATCCAGAACGCCTCCACCACGATGTCGCGCGACAGTTTGGATTTGCCTTCGACGCGCTCGGTGAAAATGATCGGCGTCTCGACGATTTTGAAACCGTCGCGCCAGAGCCGGTGCGTCATTTCAATTTGAAAACTGTAACCGTTCGAGCGGACGGCATCGAGTTCGATGGCTTGCAGCGCGCGGCGGCGGAAACATTTGTAGCCGCCGGTCGGGTCGGTGAACGGCATGCCGGTGATGGACGAGACATACTTGCCGGCGAACCGGCTCAACATCAGGCGGCTCAACGGCCAGTTGATCACGCGGATGCCGCCGACGTAGCGCGAACCCAGAACCAGATCCGCCTGTTTGATCGCCTCCAGAAAAGCGGGAATGTCATCCGGGTTGTGCGAGAAATCGCAGTCCATCTCGAAGATGAACTCGTAATTTCTTTCCAGCGCCCAGTTGAAACCCGCAATGTAAGCCCGGCCCAGCCCGTTTTTTTTCTGCTCGTGCAGGACATGAATCTGCGGATGTTTCGCGGCGAGTTCGTCCGCGATTTTCCCTGTGCCGTCCGAAGAATTGCCGTCCACCACCAGCAGGTCCACGCCGGCCGGCAGCGACAAAAGTTTTTGCGCCAGGCGTGGGAGATTTTCCCGCTCGTTGACAGTCGGCACGATGATGAGCGTCTGGTTCATGCGGCAGCGGCGCAAATAAATAAACGTGAAACGCCCGGAAAACAAGCCGGCAGTTCAGTGAAGTCAAATCTTTCATTGCCAGCCGGAAACCGCCCGAATAGTTTGCCCCGATGTTCGCTTCGCTGATTGCCGACGTCCTAAACATTGGCTATTTGATTCACAACCCCTGGCTGCTGCTGGTGTTTGCGTTTCAGGCCTGGATGTTTGTTGACGCCGTGCGCCGGCAGGAATGGATTTGGGCGGTCTTCATTTTCATCGGCTTCGGCCTGTCGGCCGTCTTGTATTTCTTTTTCGTTTTTCGCGCCGCCCCGGCGGGCACGGGCGGATTCGAGCTGCCTGGCGCGCAGAGCCGCGCCCGCATCCGGCAGCTTCAGGCGAAAATTCATCACCTGGACAATGCCTATCATCATTTCCAGCTCGGCGACGTTTATTTTCAGCGCGGGAAATTTGCCGAGGCGGAGAAATGCTACCGCGCCTCGCTCGAACGCGAGCCGCAGGACATTGACGCCCGCGCCCATCTCGGCCAGTGCCTGCTGCGGCTGAATCGTCCCGCCGAAGCGCGCCCGCTGCTCGACGCCGTCTGCCGCGAAAATTATCGGCACGACTTCGGCTACTCACTCATGGCTTACGCGGAAACTTTGACCGCGTTGCATGAAACGGAGGCCGCGCTGAACATCTGGCGGCACGTGGTTGAAACTCATTCCTATCCGCGCGCCAAGGTGCAACTGGCCGAAATCTACCTGGCGAAAAACCAAGCCGGCCCGGCCCGTGTTCAACTCAACGACGTCCTCAACGACGATGTGCATGCGCCCGCCTTCCAACGCCGGCGCGACGGGGTGTGGGTTCGTCGCGCCAGAACCATGCTGAAGAAGCTTCCGAAATAACCAGTTGCGTCCCCCGGCGTGCCGTCCAGCAAGGCAGAATCTCCGGCGCGCGGTGCCTGGGCTTTGGCGTGTGGTTTGAGGCTTTGAAATTCCTGCCAGCGGGTGTCTTTGGCGGGCGTCAGCGCCGGCAATACAGGCGGCCATCCTTGCATAGGTCGAAGACATTCAACGGACCGCTGCGCTCCAATCCCTCCCGGCGGCACCAGTCGAGCGGGGAAATCGTCCGGCGTTTCTCAGTCAAGGTCATGGTCGTTGTTTTCATTGTAATAATCCATTACTTGAAAACGCCATTAGTCAATGATTTCGCCGGATTTCGCCTATGTCATTTTATGCAATGTTTGCACAAAACCGGTGGTCTTTCCCGGCAGACTCTAAAATGGCAGATGAAAAACGAGAAACAGCGCAGAGCAACAGTGCCCGTGCTGCTGGCCAGTCACCCCGGCGCGGACAATCCTGATAAAACCGCCACAGAAATAATTTCTGGTTCATTTTTTATTGCAACCGACCGGGTGCGCGGAAAATCGGGAACCCATTTCCAAGACGATTTCATTGATCCGGCGCGGCGGGACGTTCAACGCCCGCGCCAGCGCGTTTTGCGACAGGCCACGCGGCAGCATAAATTCTTCCCGCAGAATTTCCCCCGGATGAATGGGCGGCAGTTTGTTCGCCGTGCGTTTCACGGCTTCACCTTCAATTTTTCAGCGGTGGCGAGCTTGCGCTGGTTGGTGTTGAAGGTGAGAAATTCCCGCGCGCCCAGGTGCAACGCCGTGGCGACGTGCAGCACATCCAAGCTGCGATGCCCACCCGTCATGGTGTGCCGTTTGGAAATAGTGTCAGCCAGCCGGTGAACGTCCGGCCAGTCGGCGGAGACGGGCACCACTGCGCCCGCTTCCATGTTGGCTTGAAGTTTCCCCAGCGCGGTTTCGGCAATGGCTTGCGGGTAGCCTTTGCTTTTGTCCCGCCCGTGCAACCACACTTGGAAACGCACGCTCTGGCGAAATTCGTAAAGCATGAGGCTGGAAACGTGCAACGCTTCCGGCATGGCCTTGAAAAACGCCGCCGCCGCCGGGGAATTGTCCTGCCGGACGTAAAGCGCGCAGAGAAACGAGGTGTCGGGAAAGGCAATCATCCTTCTTCGCCTTCCAATTCCGCCGCGCGCATGGCCTGAATTTCCTTGGTGGAAAAAATCCGGTCGCCCCAAGTGGCTTTCAATTGCGCCATGATGTCGGGCTTGACGAGCTTGGGCGTTTTGGCGGGCGGCACGAGGCGGGCAAACAATTTCCCCGCCTTGGTGATCTCCACCGGTTCGCCTTCGGCGATCCACGCGGCGACGCGCGGAAAGCGGTTGCGCAAATCTCTGACCGTCGCTGTTTTCATAGTGAGACAAATATGTATCACATTTCAAAAAACGTCAACTGCGTTTAACCATGTCCGGCGGACGGTCAATTCAACTGCTGGGCTGGCGTTGTCGCGCGGCTGGGCAGTCTGACAAAGGTTGCCGGCTTGGTTGCCGGTTTCGCCGGGGCGATGGCAAATGGGAACGGAGGTGTTGCCGGTCTTTTCAACGCGCCACGCCTTCGTTTTTTGGTCTTGGACGACGTTTTCATAAGGTGGAGATGCAGTAGGCAAGCTGTCGGAAAAAGTCAAAATGCGTTTTATTTTTGGCATCAAAAAAACCTCACTGTATCCTTTATTTACAATTAATTAGTGAGGTGAAGAAACTTGGTAGCGCGCACGGGAATCGAACCCGATTATTGTTGTTCGCATTGCCTCGCTAAAACGTGGTAATTCAATTGTAAAATATGGGGTATATTGTATTTCTGTCGTTTTTTGCTGAAGTGGTCATAACGAAGAAATGCGAACTTTATCTGTCTGGAATTGTCTGGAATACGCATCTAAAAAAACTTACTTCCAGCAGATTGCTAAAATCGCAGGAGAGGGTTGGAATCAGACGCGTCTCGCCTTCCACAAGCCACTCGCGATCAACTGTCTAAATCATCACCGTTGCGCTGATACTAAAGGCGTTTGTGATTTAAGTCAAGTAAACTCCAGTCGACTTTTCTTAACCCTGTTTTACTCCCCACCGATGAGGTTTGCTGGCACTTCTGCTGGCACTTGTAGAAAGTTAGTTTGAATGTTGACACCGGAAAAACTGGGTTGAATTTTTTTCAAAATCGCTGAAGACGATTAGTTTTTTAGATGCGGATTCAAATAGCGTAGTAGGGTTATACCCCATAGCAAGTGTGGGAATATCAGGCGATGCTCGCGGCATGAAAAATAAAACATTGCTGATCGCATTCCTTTCCGCTGCAGCTGTTTTGGTTGGATGCCACAAGGGAAAAACCACCGCGCAGCAGCTTGATACGGTTAAATCCGAAACAAAGCAGGCTGCCCAAGACATGAAAAGTTATACTTTCGCCCAGAAGGATGAATTCGTCAAAGCCATGCAAGGCCAGTTGACTGCGCTGAATCAAGACCTGGACAAACTGTCCGCAAAAATTGACAACTCCAGCGACGTGGTCAAGGCCGAGGCCATACCCAAGCTGCAAGCCTTGCGCGACCAGGCAACGAAATTAAATCAACAACTGGCCGATGCCCAGAACGCCACGGAATCAACTTGGGACGGTGTCAAAGCAGATTCCAAAAAAGCCTATGACTCCTTGGCAAACAGCTTCACCGAAGCTCGCCAGTGGGTGAGCGACAAAATTGCGCCTTAAGCTGATAGGGTTACACCCCATAGCAAAAAACACCGTGTCACTTAAACTGCTACCAGTGTTAAAAACAAACAACAAACAAACAGACGAAAGAAATTAAATGAAATCAATATTCCCCCTAACGCTCGCCACCGTGGTAAGCACAATGTTAATTAGCAGTTCGCCGTTGCGCGCCGCCGACACGGATGACCGCATTGAGTCATCCGCCGCCAAGTCCTACACGTTCAAGACCACCCTCAAGGACGATTCAATCAAAACGGAATCCAAAGACGGCGTTGTCACCTTGACCGGCACTGTCGTGGAAGCATCCCATAAGTCCTTGGCTGAAGACACCGTGGCGAGTTTGCCTGGCGTCAAGAGCGTGAACAATCAACTCGTCGTCAACGGCGAACAGCCGGCGGAACATTCCGACACTTGGATCAGCATGAAGGTGAAAACGGCGCTGTTGTTTCACCGTAATGTGAGCGGCATCGGCACCGACGTGAACGTGAAAGACGGCGTCGTCATCTTGACCGGTGAAGCCAGCAGCTTGGCGCAAAAGGAACTCACCACCGAATACGCCAAGGACATTGACAATGTCAAGACGGTCGTAAACGACATGACGATTGCCAAGACTCCGGCAGCACCAGTTGCAATCACCAGCGATAAAATTGATGACGCCTCCATCACGGCTGAAGTCAAGTCGGCGTTACTGTCGCATCATTCGACCAGTGCCATCCATACCGGAGTTTCCACGACGGATGGGGTTGTCACCGTGACGGGCATTGCCAAAAACGATGCCGAAAAAAGCCTTGTCACCAAGCTTGCCGCCGACATCAACGGCGTGACCAGCGTGATCAACAATATGACCATCGCCGTGCCGTTGGCTGACAAGTAATTCTTCGATTCATTGCCGGTTGGCGCAGCACCGCGCCAGCCAGCAAACAACAATTTTATGTTATACACACTTGCCGTCGTGCTGTTGGTTCTATGGCTGCTCGGATTGGTGACGGGTGCCACGATGGGTGGCTTCATTCACATCCTGCTGGTCATTGCCATCGTGATGGTTTTGGTCCGGGTCATTTCCGGCCGGAAACCCGTGCTTTGAAATACCGCCAGCCAAACTGATTGAACAATATGAACACAAAAACCATCATTGCCGCCCTGCTCATCACCCTGGGCATTGTCGTGCTCGCTTATTCGGGGCTCACTTTCACAACGCCGGGGAGGCCGGTTGACTTTCTGGGGATGCACTTTGAGACCACCACGAGTCATTTCATCTCGCCGGCGGTTGGCGCGCTCGCGCTGATCGGCGGCATCGTGCTGCTGCTCGTGAAACCCAAGAGTGTCTGATGAACGAAACCGCTTCAACTGCCGCCGCCATCTTGCCGAACTCCTTCAGGCCGCTGAAATGGAACGAACTCGTCAAGCGTGGCGACTTTGTCGAGGACGGCCGCCAAGGTTTTGAACCGTGGGTCGGGCCGAGTGGCTTCCGCGCCGATGCTTTTGTAAAACAAATCTACCGGCAATTGATTCGCCGCCCGGTCGGGGGCAGGAAGTCTTTGTGAAGCTGTTCAAAGACATTCGGTTGAGGGTCAGTCAGGGGTTCACACTGATTTGCCTGCTGCCCCAGGCCATCGCTAATTTCTTCCGGCAACGCCAACAGCAGGTGGTTCTGAACGACCTTGAAGCCGAACGGCTCGACCGGATTCGCCACCCGGAAAAGTATCGCGGGAAGTGATTTCGTCAGCGACCCGGCTGGGATCGTGCAGCTATGGCGAAAAAGTCCATTCTGTCCTCACGCAATAATATTTCCGACCGGCTGGGCAATGGGGTGTTCACCCCATAGCAAGTTCGCAACAATTATCCGATGTTTGCGGTGCCGGGCGAGCCGCCGTTGCGAGATAAAGCTTTCTGCACCGCTACGCCGCCCGCAAGATGTCAATATGAAGCAAAAACTAATCCGGCTTTCACAGCGCTATGTGACGGCGTTGCGCACGCACTTGCAGCCGGGCGCACGCGCGGGCTTGCGGCCGGCGATGGAACTCGGACGCCAAGCGGTCACACTCGGCGTGGAGACATTGGAACTGGCGCGAATGCACGAGCGCGCGCTGACCACGCTGGATTTGGCTGATGGCAAGACCGGACGGCTCAAGCAGGCGGAAATCTTTTTCACCGAGGCGCTCACGCCGATTGTGGAGACGCATCGCGCGGCACGGCAGAGCCGAACCGATTTGACCCGTCTGAAGGAAACCTTGAGTCGGCGCACGGCGGAACTGGCCACCACCAACTTGCAGTTGAAGCGTGGTGTCATTCGGCGCAAGAGCGTGGAAGCCGCGCTCAAAAAAAGCGGGGTGCATTACACCAAGCTGCTGAAAGATTCCCTGCATTTGCAGGAAGGCTTGCGGCAGTTGACGCATCAGGTGCTGGCGGCGCAGGAGGACGGACGGAAAAAAATCAGCCTGGAACTGCGGGATGAAGTCGCCCAAACCTTGCTGGGCATCAATGTCCGGCTGCTCTCACTGAAACAGGAATCGCAGGTCAACACCAAAGGTCTCAAATCTGAAATCATCAGCACCCAGCGGCTGGTCGCCAAGTCGGCGAGTTCCGTGCGGCGGGTCGCCCGCGAATTTAGAAAAATATGAAACGCAAACTTTTCAATTCCTCGCGCCGCTATCAGGACGCTTTGCGCAATCAAATGAAGCAGGGCCGGCAGGCCGGCTTGGCCTCGGCGCGAAACGTGGGTGGCCTGGCGCACGCCGCCGGGCTGCAAACGCTGGATCTGGCCAAGCTCCACGAGCAGACGCTCGTCACCGAGCTGCTGCCCGGCGTCCCGGCCGGCAAGCGCGCCGCGCTCATCAAGCAGGCGGGAAGTTTTTTTGCCGAGGCGATCCTGCCGCTGGAAAAACCGCACGCCAGCACGCAGGAAGCCGCCGTCTATCTGCGGAAGATCATCGAGACGCTGAGCCAGCGCACGGTGGAGCTGGCCGCGTCGAATCTGGAGTTGAGCGTGGAAATCGGCCAGCGCAAGGCGGCCGAAGCGGCGCTGAAAAAAAGCGAGCGGCATTACTCGGAATTGCTGGCACAGTCGGATCGCCTGCAGGAACAGTTACGGCAGTTGTCGCGGCAGATCCTTCTGGCGCAGGAAGAGGAACGCCGGGAAATCAGCCGCGAACTCCACGATGTCATCGCCCAGACGTTGACGGGCATCAACGTCCGGCTGGCGGCTTTGTCTAAAGAAGCCGCGACCAACACCAAAGGCCTCGACCGCAACATCGCGCGCACGCAGCGGCTGGTGGAAAAATCGGTGGACATCGTTCACCGGTTCGCGCGCGACTTGCGCCCGGCGGTGCTGGATGACCTTGGGCTGATTCCCGCGCTGCATTCGTTCATGAAAAATTTCACCACGCGCACCGGCGTCCGCACGCACTTGACGGCCTTTGCCGGCGTTGAAGAATTGCAAACAGCGCGGCGCACAGTGCTGTTCCGCGTCGCCCAGGAAGCGCTCACGAATGTCGCCCGCCACGCCAAAGCCAGCCGCGTGGAAGTGAGCCTGCAAAAATTGCCGGATGGCATCTGCATGAAAATAAAGGACGACGGCAAGTCGTTTCAAGTGGAGCGGACCTTGCACGCCAAAGCCGGCAAAAGCCTCGGCCTGCTTGGCATGAGAGAACGGTTGGAAATGGTCGGCGGCAAATTAAGTGTCGAATCCACGCCGGGCCAAGGCACCACCATCATGGCGCAAGTCCCGCTTGGAAAAATTCGGGGGTCTGATGGAGTCCGTTGAAACCAAAACCTGAATTTCCATGAAACAAATTATTTTTCTGCTGGCGCTGCTGGGGGTTGGTTGGAGCGACGTCTTCGCCGCACCGGCTTCGACAAACCTCGCGGCGACCGATCGTATTCTCCTGATTGATCCCAGTTCCATGCCGTTGACAGCCGGCAAGGCCACTTTGATCGTTGGCCCGCTCCAGCGAACCAATGGCGTTTATGCGGGCGATTACAAGATCAAGGTGTTTCCCTATTTTTGGAAAAACAAAAATGGCCGGCTCGCGATTGTCGTTTCGGATGTGTCGCTGGCGGAAATTAACGATGGCAAAGTCACGGCCGTCACCGGAACCGCCACCACGAGCGGCAAAAACGGCAAGTGCCGACACATTGATGCCACAGTAACGCCGACAAACCGGAATTGCGGAATGCTCAAGGTGTGGTTTGTGGCGGAAGATCAGAAAATGGTTTTTGCGCCGGCCTATTGTGTTGTCGAAAAAGGGACGTCGGTGGCGCTGGCGCAGACGACGGAAATTCACCCCTAAAACTTTATGAAGAAAATCACCGTTCTGCTGGCGGAAGACCATGTGATCGTGCGCGAAGGATTTCGCAATATGCTGAAACTCGAAGCTGACCTCCAAGTGGTCGGTGAAGCGCAGGACGGTCGTCAGGCGGTAGCGCTGGCCAAAAAGCTTCAGCCCGATGTGGTCTTGATGGACATTGCGATGCCGCATCTCAACGGTCTGGAAGCCACGCGGCAGATACTCAAGGTCAATCCCGCCACCAAAGTCCTTATCCTTTCCGCTCATAACGACGACGCGTATGTGGATACTGCCATCGCATCCGGAGCCGTGGGCTTTCTGCTCAAGCAAGCCTCTTCCCATAACGTTTGCCAGACCATTCGGGAAGTGCAGCAAGGAAAAACTGTCTTCAGCCCGTCTATATCCCGGCGGCTTAACCGGCTCCAGCCGCAATCGCTTGACCGCACGGGACAGCTAAAGAAGAAAATCGCCCAACTGACTTCACGCGAAATGGAAGTTCTCCAACTGATTGCCGAAGGCAAGGCCAACAAGGAAACCGCTTCGGAACTTGGCATCGGCATCAAGACTGTTGAAAAACATCGTGAGCATCTCATGCAAAAACTCGACATCCACGATACCGCCGGCCTTACCCGCTATGCCATCAGTGCCGGCATTATCGAGAGCAGCGTGCAGTTGACCATTCTATAAACCACGGCTGCGGCCAGGTGATTTTCAAATCAAGGATCTGATGATAGACGACGCGAAGCCCCATGCCGGCTGGAAAACCCGAAGCTTGCTGCTGGTTATTTGTTTGCTGGTTTTTGAGGTGTTCGCCTCCGCGCAAACACCAATGGCTGGTTCAGTAAATCCGGCGGCAGTGGGGAGCGTGGATCTTCCCAAATCCGTTCCTGATCCCATTGAGCCATTCAATCGTGTGATGTGGGGTTTTAACAAGGCGGTGATGACCGACGTCATCAAGCCAACCAGTCGGGTGTATCGGTTTGTCGTCGTAAAGCCAATCCGCACCAGGATCGGAAATTTTGGCAAGAACCTCACTTATCCCGGCCGATTGATCAATAATCTGCTTCAAGGAAAATGGCGCGGCGCGCGGGATGAATCTTGCCGGTTTGCCTGCAATACCACCGTTGGCATCGTTGGATTATTTGACCCGGCAACGAAATGGCACATTCCGAAATCAGACGCGGATTTCGGCCAGACGTTCGGCCAGTGGGGCTGGAAGCCGATGTGTTTTATCATGCTGCCGATTTTGGGGCCGAGTAACGAACGCGACACGATCGGGTTCGCCGCCGACACCGCCGCCAATCCGCTGCTCTATATTGCGCCTTATGATTTCGACGCAAATGATCCGTTGACTTATCTAGGCCCCTACACCTATTTCACCTACGCGGTCATGTATAACAACCTTTCCGATTCTGTGAACGAATATGTGCGCTTCAGTCAGGCCGAAATGGATCCTTATTCCGAAATCCAATACGCCTGGACCTTTGCCCGCGCCAACCGCGTGGCGGATTTTCAAGTAAAAGGAAAACAGGACGCGGCCTCGCTGGAAACCATCGAATCTGTCTTCTTCACCTACCAGGACCCGGAATTTCCCAACCACGGCCAGACTCGGTCGGTGCGGATTCCAGCGACGGGCAAGGATTTGAAATTCACCTTCTGGCTGCAGCCGGGATCGGCGAACGTGGTCTATATCATTCCTGGTCTGGGCGGTCATCGGCTGGCACAAAACACTCTGGCTCTGGCCGAGTTAGTCTATAAAAATGGTTTCTCGGCCGTGGTGGTCAGCAGTCCATTTAACTCCGAATTCATGGAACACGCCTCGACCGTCGCGCTGCCGGCGTATCTGCCAGTGGACGGCCGTGATTTGCACGTCGCACTGACCGAGATAGATCGTCGCCTACAAAAGCTTTATCCGAATCGTTTGGGCAACAAGGCGCTGATGGGTTATTCGATGGGCGCGCTCGAATCTTTGTTCATCGCGGCCACTGGGGCGACAAATCAGTATTGGGTTACGACCAAGGAATCGGTTCTGCGTTTTCATCAGGGAAAACAAGGCGTGAAAGAAGTTAGAATCGCCGCCACAACCAATCAGTTGCCGCTGATTCAATTTGACCGCTACGTTGCCATCAACACGCCGGTCCGCCTGCTGCATGGAATGTCCAAGCTGGATGAATTTTACCGTGCGCCCCTGGACTGGCCGGTGGCAGAACGCGCCGATGATCTGGAAAACACCTTTTTGAAAGTGGCCGATTTGAGCAAGAGCACGCTTACGCCGCAATCCACGCTGCCCTTCAACGCCATCGAATCCAAGTTTCTCATCGGCCTCAATTTTCGTTTGGTGCTGCGGGACATTATTTACAGCAGCCAGCGGAGAAATAATCAGGGTGTTTTGCAACATGAGATCCATGATTTACGGCGCGATCCGGTTTATCAGGAAATCCTACGGTATTCTTATCAGGATTATTTTAACAAGTTTGCGGTTCCGTATTATGAGGCTCATGACCTGCCCGTGTCGACGGGGGCAGCGCTTGAAAAAGCCGGCGACTTGCGCAGCTATGTTGCCGGCCTGCGCGCCAATCCCAACATCCGCATTATCGTCAATCAAAACGATTTTCTTTTGGAGGCATCGGATTTGGCCTGGCTCCACGCCATGTTTTCTCCGGCTCAACTGACCGTCTTCCCGCAGGGTGGGCATTTGGGCAATCTGACTAATCCAACGGTGCAAAAATCCATTCTGGCCGCACTGGCGTCAATGAATCAGCCCTTGCCAAAATCGGAATGAGCCACGATGCGGGTTTACCCGCATCGCGCCGTGAAAGCAACAGTGGACATCGGGTTAAACCCCATAGTGATGTATCGGCCCAGCGCGTAAAGTTTTCAGAAAGCAAAATGAACATGAAAATAATCCTGCTATTAACCTGCGTCATCACCCTCCTCTCCACGGCTGGCTGTATTTTCAGAGAAGACGGTGGACGCGAGCACGCGAGATATGAACATCGTGACGAAGTCGTCGTCGGTCCGCCGGTAGTCGCCGTGCGCGTTCCGGAAGTCGTTGTTCGTCCGCCAGAAATCATCGTGCGATGATAAGCATGAGTCATCGGTTGGTGGATTAAATAAATGTCCAGCAACAAGATTCCATTGAGCATCAAACTGGCAGGAACCGGCTTCCTCGCGGTTTTGGTTCCGGTTTATTTACACACTTATGGGCCGACCAATTTCTTGTGGTTCTGCGATGCCGCGCTTCTGCTTACGGTTGCCGGTATGTGGCTGGAAAATCCGTTACTTATCAGTATGTGCGCGGTGGGCATCCTGCTGCCGCAAGTCCTCTGGCTTGCGGACTTCGGTAGCCAACTGATGGGTTTTCATCTGCTGGGTCTAACCGGTTATATGTTCGACCATCAACTGCCGTTGCTCACCCGCGCACTTTCGCTGTTTCATGGCTGGCTACCCCTATTGCTATTGTGGCTCCTCTCACGGCTTGGCTATGACAAACGGGCTTTGTTGGCGTGGACCTGCGTCGCCGCCGGCTTGGTGTTGGCCAGCTACTTTTTCACGCTTCCCGCCGGGAAGCATCCGGCCAATCCAAATATCCCGGTCAATTTGAATTATGTTTATGGCTTCAACAACAAACAGCCCCAACACTGGGTCAACAATAACCTTTACGTCATTCTGCTCCTGGTCACGTTATGGCTGGTCGTCTTTCTGCCGACGCACCTTGCCCTGAAAAAACTTTTCTCTGCGCCGTTGCCACCGGAAGGCCGGAGAATCTGACTAAGGAAAGGATTTCTTCTGCTTTGCAAGTTTTAGTCTTAGATGCTTGGTAGGGTTTCACCCCATAGCTTCCATTTCTGCTACCGCGTAGGTTCTTTTTGTGAATAAAAAACCACTTGTGAATTCAGGAGGCAATATATGCCACTGATCAATCTTATCATCACCTTGATCGTCGTGGGCGTGCTGCTCTGGTTGGTCAACACCTATATCCCGATGGACGGGAAAATCAAAAAAATCTTGAACATTGTCGTGGTCATTTGCGTCATCGTGTGGCTGCTCTATGCCTTCGGCGTCCTCAACCATTCCGGCGACATCCGCGTCCCACAGGTTCGCTAAACTGAAACGGTCAACCCAACCCACCCCGAACCATGAAACACAATCACAATCACGACAACGCCCATAGCACCGGCCCGCAATTGGTGCCGGTGCACTTTGAATTCACACATCCAACAGCCAAAACTGTTTTCATTGCGGGAACATTCAACCATTGGCAGCCCGAAGCCAAGGCGCTGCATTCCTCCGGCGTCGGCAACTGGTGGAAGGACACCTCACTCGCACCCGGCACTTACGAATATTGCCTTGTCGTGGATGGGAAATGGATTCCCGATCCGCGCGCCCATGAATCTGTGCCCAATCCGTTCGGCGGCAGAAATTCGATTTTGACGGTGGCGGATTCGCTGGAAGCCAAGCATCTCGCCGATGCGGAAAATCAACCTCTAAAAAACATAAACAAACCGAAATCAAAAATATGAATAAAGAAACACAAGCCGTAAGCAATGACGTTGGACAGTTGGCCGAAGACGCCCGCGCGTTGATGGCCGCCACCGCCGATGTGACCGGTGAAAAAGTTAGCGATGCCCGCAAACGCCTCGCGGCGGCACTGGATCGCGCCAAGGAAATTAGCGGCTGCGTCCGCGACAAGGCGGTCGCCGGCGCGAAAGCCGCCGACCAAACCATCCGCGAGAATCCCTATCAAGCCATCGCTATCGGTGTTGGTATCGGTGCAATCCTCGGATTTATTCTTGCGCGTCGTTGTTCCCGTAACAGCGATTAAATTCGTTATGGAAGCCTCCACTGTCAGCCTAGGGCAACTCGCCACGACCTCAAAACATTTTGTGCGCCGGTTGGTGACCATTAGTGAAAACCGGCTGGAATTACTGGTAGTGGAAGTGCAGGAGGAACGCGAGCGTCTCCTGCACGCTTTTCTGCTGGCTCTCGGCGTGGCGGCGTTTGGCCTGCTCGCCGGAATGTCTCTTACTGCGCTCATCATTGTTGGGTTGTGGGTATGGTCGCCGGTGGGTGTGTTGCTGATATTGACCGGCGTTTATGGTGCGGCCGAAATTTTTTTGTATCGTCGTCTGACCGTTTTGATGCGTGATTGGCAAACGCTTTCCGCCTCGCTGGATCAGCTAAAAAAGGACCGCGCATGTTTGGGAAACATCCTCGCATGACTTCGCTCGCCTCGCGCAAGCAATTATTGATCGCGGAAAGCGAACTCAACCGGGCGCAACTGGTTCAGGAATGGCAGACGCTGGCCGGTGAAGTTCAGGTGCTGACAAGTCAGGCCAGGACGATCAGTGCCTTGGCATCATCCGCCGTCTCGTTGATCTCCGGCTTGACGGCCATCGGGCACAAAAAGTCCGTGCCGACGGCTGAAAAAACTTCATGGTGGCAGGCCATTCTCAAAGGCGCAGGGTTGGTTGTCTCGCTCTGGTCGGAATATGGCCGGTTGAAGCGTGATCGAACCGAAAGCTGATTTGGAAATTTCCGGTAGGGTAACACCCCATAGCGGCCGGCTCGCGATGGGACTATTCTCGTAATCATGAATTACAACAACCATTTTCTCCAAACCAATAAAATCGGACTTTTGTTATCCTTCGCGCTGGTGACTGCCCTAACCGGATGCGTTGGCTATGTAGATCGTCCGGCGCAGGGGAGTGTCTATGTGGAACCGGCGTTTGCGATCCAAGACGACTATGTTTATTACCCCAACTATGAATGTTATTACAGCATCAGCCGCCACCAGTATGCCTATCGCGAAGGCAACGCCTGGGTTTCCCGGCCCGCGCCGCGCGGGGTCTCGGTGAACGTGCTGCTGGCTTCGCCGTCAGTGAAGATGAACTTCCACGACTCACCTGCGCAACATCACGCCACTGTGGCCAAGCAATATCCCAAAAACTGGAAGCCGTCCGGTGGAAATCAGGGCCAGAACCGCAAGGACGACCAACATGACGAAAATCACGAAAAATAAACGGCCAAACCGCAACCATACATTGAAAGGAACATTATGTTAGGAACTATTTTATTGGTGCTACTCATCCTCATGCTGCTCGGCGCCTGGCCGACATGGCCACACAGCAGGAACTGGGGCTATTACCCGAGTGGCGGATTGGGACTGGTGGCGGTAATTTTATTGATCCTGATTTTACTCGGCAGAATTTGAATCATGCGGTTCACAACTTAAACAAAAAATTAATTATGTTACAAAGCCTCAAGGAACTATACGGTGAAAAACTGAACGCGTTGGATGGCGAAATCGGCCATGTAAAAGACTTTTATTTTGATGATCAAAGCTGGGCCGTGCGCTATGTGGTGGCGGAAACGGGAACCTGGTTGACCAGCCGGCAGGTGCTGCTTTCGCCGCTGGCCTTTGGCACTCTTTATCAGGACGGCAAGGATATGCTCGTAAATATTACCAAGAAACAAATCGAGGATAGCCCTTCCATTGAACTACACAAGCCGGTGTCGCGCCAATACGAAGAGGAATATCACCGCTATTACGGCTGGCCTTACTATTGGGAGGGTGACGGACTTTGGGGCGGCACGCGCGGCTTTCCAATTTTGGAACTGCCGCCCAAGTTTGCCTCAGTCGAACCACCGGCGGCGACCGGACCGAAACCCAAACGTGGCGACGCGCATCTGCGCAGCACGCAGGCCGTGAACGGTTATCACCTGCAGGCCACCGATGGCATCACCGGCCATGTCTGCGGTTTTTTGATGGATGCCAAGAGCTGGGCCATCAATCAAATCGTCATCAAAATCGGCCACCGGTTCACCGGCAAAGAAGTGCAGATTGCAGTGAGCAAAGTGACCGAGATTAGTTACGACGCCTCCAAGGTGTTCGTGAATTTGACCACGGATGCCGTCGAGCACAGTCCCGAATATGTGCTGGTTCCTGCGCCGGGAGAAAACCCTTTCAAAATAGCCGTCGCCGAGGTTTTAGCTCCATGAAAGCCCTCGTTTATGGCGGTCCCGGCAAAAATCAGTTGGAAGAAATGCCGAAGCCCACACTGCTGGACTCAACTGATGCCGTGGTGCGGATGGGGTTAAGACCCCATAGCAAATGCATCGTTGCCCGGTTTATGCTCCATTTATGAAACATCATCAACCTCCCCAAGCTCAAATCCAAAAACAAGCCAAATCTCCTCGGCCCGCGCCGACGGCTTTGTGCCGGAACGAAACCAGCTTTGTCCCCGCGCCGGACGAGGTGGCCCGGCGGGCTTTCTTTGCCTACGAGAACACGGGGTCGCTGCCCGGCCACGAAGTGCAGCACTGGCTGAAGGCGGAGGCGGACTTGATCGCGGAATGCAACCTGACGCGCACGCATGGGTTCCATGACCAGCGTTAAAATTACATTCACCACCAACCTTCCAAAAAACTATTTTTATGAAAAACACCAAAACCGTCCATCCGGAAAAACCCGTCATGTATGAAACCGAAAATGACATCTCCCAGGAGCGCCGGACGCAACTGAACGCGCTGCTGAACCAGCGGCTGGCGTCGGCCGTGGATTTGCAGATGCAAATGAAGCAGGCGCATTGGAACGTGAAAGGCCCGAGCTTCATCGGCCTGCATGAGTTGTTCGACAAGGTGGCCGAAGCCGTCGAAGGCTATGTGGATGCGATTGCCGAACGCATTGTGCAGCTCGGCGGCGTGGCCGAAGGCACAGTGCGCATGGCGGCGGCGCGTTCGCGGCTCACGGAGTATTCGCCAGATATTTCCGAGGGCATGGCGCATGTCGAAGGTGTGGCTCGCGCGTTATCCACCTTTGGCGCGGAAGCCCGCAACACGATCAATGAGGCGGATGAATTGAAGGATGCGGACACGGCGGATTTGTTCACCGAAATATCGCGCGGCATTGACAAGTGGCTGTGGTTCGTGGAAGCCCATTCGCAGGCCGTGAAATAAAAAAGGATCCTCTTGAATACCAAGTTCACCCTGCTCGTCATCACCGGCTCACTGTTGGTTGCCGCGCCATTTTTGCCGGCGCAAACCATCAACCCCAATACCAATTCGCTCCCGCTCGTCCAGACTGTAAAATACCAGGCGGCGCTGAATCGTGACCGGTCGCGGGGCGAACGCGCGCTCCTGCCGCCTGGTCTGAAGGAAAAGTTGCGCCTCACCGGTGAGCAGCGAGCCGGGCTACAGCCCATCGAGGATGACTTCGCCAAAACGAGCCGGGAATACCAAGCCGCCAACCAGCCCCGGATTGATGCCGCATGGGAGGCAATCCGGCAGGCGGACGCATCCAAGGATACGACTCAAATTCAGGCGGCACACCATCAGTTGCAACAGGAGTGGGCCGGTCTGCAGAGATACCGGGCCGATTCCGTCGGGCAAATCCGACCGCTGCTGACGCCGGATCAAATCGCGATTCTGGACGCCCCAAAAAATCAATGGCGCGAAAATCATGGAGCCGAGGCCAACGATCCATCGTCGAATTGAACCACGCATCGCAACGATTCCCAACCGTATCCCCGGCAACCGACAACAAACTTTATGAGCTCACACATCTCCAAATTCGCGGTCATCGTGCAAACGCCGGTTTTTCCAAAAACGCTGCACCAATTTCGCCCGGCCAAAGCCGCCGCCAGTCCCAAGCCAGCCAAGCGCGACAACATCTTTTCCAAATCCCGCGACGTGCGCGAGGATCGTGGCACCCGCGAAATGAAAACTTCGCATAACGACCAAACCAATCACGCGCAGTAATTTTTAACTTATGAAAACAAGTCCACTGAAGGATGGCGTCATCTCGGAAAACTCCGCCGGTGTCGGCACGGTCACGAGCAAAATGGTGCGCGAGCGCGCAGCGGAACTGGCGATTATTGATGGTCATTTGTCGCACGATGCGACGGCAGCGCATTTTTCGCAGGCCAAGCGGGAACTGACCGGCGTGCCGGATATGGATCCGCAAGACGCGATTCTCGAAGCCGCGCCCGAGTCTGAACGCTGGGATCCGGTGTCTGGCTCGACCGGGATTAAAGCGCGCGTGGCTCCGAGCGAAGATGAAGACGAAGAAGGCCGCAGCGACAATGAAAGGCTCGTCGAAGGGGGCATTGTCGAAGCGGAGATCGAGCAGAGCCTCCAAGCCACCCGAACAGCGGCCAAAGAGGATTTATGAATTTGCCCGGCAGTGCGATTTCAACCACCGGCCCGCTCGCCGACTCCTCGGGCAAACCAGATCAATCAGCCTGCGAAACCAGCCAGGCCCAAAGCTTGCGGTCCACGCAACAGGGTTCATGGAATTGACCGAGACGGGCAACCGGCAAAAATAGCCAGTCATGCGCGCCTTGCTCTACCTGTTTTTTCTGGCCTGCCTGTTTCTCATCTTGATTTGCGTGGATTTGGTCCGCTGGCAAATTTCAAAGTTTCAGCCGCGCTAATCTCCATGCGTCGGTGAAATTCGGGATTCAGTGCGGAATGCCAATTTCCGCCAGCAAGGCCTTGACGCCGTTCCAAGTGATGCTCACGCCGATGCACACCATGATAAACGCCGAGAGCCGCACCACCACCATCATGCCGGTGTTTCCAATCCGTTTGCCGACCCGCTGGGCGTAGCGATACGTTAGCAGAATAGACAGCGCGATGATGCCGGCACCGATGACTGCGGCGAGCAGTTGAATTACCGCGTGCTTGAACGAATGCGCGTGATTGGCTCCGACAGTGATCGCCACCGAAATCACTCCGGCATCAATCGTCATCGGCAAGGTCAGCGGGGAAAAAGCCCGTCCCAGCGCGATGAGCTTGGCGTGGGCCGGGTCCAAGGTCACCTCGGCCGGTTTGGGAACGTCGGCCAGAAGCTTCCAGCCCAGCGCGCAGACGACGGCTCCGCCCGCCACTTCCACCACGGGGATCGAAAGGCCAAACAAAAGCAGCACGAATGAGCCAAACAACAGTGAACCCAGCACCAAGAAAAATGAATAGAACGCAATGCGCTTCGCCAAGAAGGCGCGCGTGAGTTCATCGCAGCCGGGCGTCATTCGCAAAAAAATCGGGGTGTCGCCCAGTGGGTTGACGACGGGCAGCAGGACGCCGAGCATCAGCAGAACCGCACCGATCAGTTGGGCGAGGTCGGACCAGATCATCGCGCTGCCTTACTTTGTAGTTTTTTCCAGATGGCCGCCAAACCCATAGCGCATGGCCGAAAGCAGCTTGTCTTGATAGTCGGCGTCACCGCGCGAACTGAAACGTTCGTAAAGCGCCGTGGTCAGCACCGGCGCGGGCACGCCTTCATCAATAGCCGCCTTGATCGTCCAGCGACCTTCGCCGGAATCAGAAACTCGCCCGGCAAATCCAGCGAGGGCGGAATCTTTGGCCAACGCATCCGCCGTCAGGTCAAGTAGCCACGAGGCGATCACGCTGCCGCGCCGCCAAACTTCGGAGATGTCGGCGAGGTTCAGGTCGTATTGGTAGTTTACTGGTTCGCGCAATGGCGTGGTTTCCGCATTGCTTTCGCCATGTTGTTTGCCGATGTTTGCGCCGCGCAAAATGCCCAAGCCCTCGGCATAGGCGGCCATCATGCCGTATTCGATGCCGTTGTGAACCATCTTGACGAAATGCCCGGCACCATTCGGGCCACAATGCAGATAACCCTGTTCGGAAGTGCCGCCCAGCTTTGAACGTCCCGGCGTGCGGGTGACATCGCCGATGCCCGGTGCCAACGTGGCGAAAATAGAATCAAGTCTTTTGACCACTTTTGTATCGCCGCCAATCATCATACAATAACCGCGCTCAAAGCCCCACACGCCGCCGCTGGTGCCCACATCCACATAATGAATTCCTTTCGACGCAAGTTCCTTCGCACGCCGGATACCTAAAGCAGCAGATGCAGGACAAGCTCATTGAGCATAAACGCTACATTGACAAACACGGCCAGGATTTGCCGGAGATTCGGAATTGGAAATGGACAAAAATAAAAACAGGCAACCCATGAATAAATCAAAGCACGATCACAAGTCGCACGGCGATCCGAATGGCGGCCCGATTAACCACGGCCAGGCGCCATATTGGCGACGCGCGCATCGGGACTGGCGCATCTGGCTTTGCGTGATTTTGATGCTCGCGGCCATGGCGGTCTATTTGATGACCGGTGATTTACGCTGGCCGTTTCATGGCCATCCGCAGCCAATGGTGCCAGTCGCCAATTAAGGCAGATCGTCACATCAAGCATACGAATGAACACCGACAGCATAACGCCAAACGATCGTGAGGCGATAGTTGCCACCGGTCTGACCAAATGGTTTGGCGAAGGTGACGCCAAGAAGATTGCCGTGAACAGTGTCACGCTGGTCGCCTACTTTGGCGAGATGTTATTCATCGTCGGCCCGTCCGGCAGCGGCAAGACCACCATGTTGAGCATGATCTCCGGCATCTTGCGTCCCAACGCCGGCAAGGTGGTTGTGAAAGGAGCCGACATCTGGGCTTGGAACAACGATCAACTGGCGGATTTCCGTTTGAACACCATTGGCTTCGTCTTCCAAGACTATCACCTGTTCCCGCGACTGACCACGGCCGAGAATGTCGCCATTCCGCTGATCCTCAAGCAGCGCAACTGGGATGAATCCATAACCGAGGCGCGAGAACACCTCGAAATCGTGGGCCTGAAAGACCGTGGCGAGATACTACCGGTGAAACTTTCAGGCGGCGAGCAGCAGCGCGTAGCCATCGCTCGCGCGATCATCAGCCGTCCGCAGATTCTGATTCT
>Ga0181529_10000902_pt1 | contig 41107 bp, 32 predicted proteins | sample PEATcosm2014_Bin_36_FD_119763 | JGI IMG/M metagenome (GOLD analysis project Ga0181529, IMG submission 119763) | Peatland microbial communities from MTU Mesocosm Facility, Houghton, MI, USA - PEATcosm2014_Bin10_30_metaG | ecosystem: Environmental > Terrestrial > Soil > Wetlands > Peat | place... | reverse complement strand
GAGAGTTGCGTACCGTAGCACCAGTAGACCACGAAGACCGCCAGGTACAGCGCGGCGACGTCGCCACCGGCCGCATAGAGCGCCGGCATGGCGATCACGCAGATGCCGATCATGGTGCGCAGGACGTTGATGCGGCCGAGTTTGTCGGACATCCAGCCCGACAGAATGCGGCCGGAAGCGTTGCCGCAGGCGCCCACTACCAGCGTCATTGTCGATAGGGCGGCCGCCGCGATTCCCACGCTCTTGGCGAACGGCACCATCTGACTGATCACCATCAGACCGGCGGAGCAACCGAGCGCGTAGGCCACCCACATCAGGTAGAACGTACGCGTGCGCAGCACCTCGCCGGGGCTGAATTCGTAAGTGGTGGCGGCGGATTTCGACGCGGCCGCGGGCTTCCAACCCGCGGGCTTATAGCCGGCCGGCGGGTTCTTCAGCAGGAACGCTCCGATCATGGTCATGACGAAGAAGATTCCGCCCAGTATCTGGAAGGTGGCCGGCACTCCGTAAGCGGGAATCAGTTTCAACTGCGAGAGCGGCCCGAAGATAGCCGATCCGGCGCCGTAGCCTCCCACCGCCAGACCGACGGCCAGACCGCGTTTGTCGGGGAACCATTTGGCCATGACGGGAATCGGCGTAGCGTAGCCGAAACCGTTGCCCAGGCCGCCGATCACGCCGAAGCAGATGAAGAGGTAAGTGAGGCTGGTGGTGTAGGAGCACAGGAAGAATCCCAGGCTCACCAGCAGTCCGCCGGCCAGGGAACAGTAGAGCGGGCCGATCTTATCCTGAATGCGGCCGGCCAGCACGAAACTGAGCGCGAACACCATTACGGCGATGGTGAATACCATGGAGGTGTCGGCCCGTTTCCATCCGAATTGTTTTTCCAGCGGAGCGACGAATACGCTCCACGCATAAAGCGTGCCGAGGGCCAGGTTCATCGAAAGCCCGCCCACCACGCGCCACCAGCGGCTGATGCCGGCGGATTGGTTCAGTTGCGATTGCACATGCATTTGACTGCTTGCCATGGATTGAATCTCCTGCTCGATTAGCTTGCGGTTTGGGTTGCGTGCGCCTCAAAAGTAGAACAACTGAAGTTGCACGGTGAACTCGTTAGTGGGTTTCACAGTCGCCGTGTTTTGGGGCATGGCGCGCACATATTGGCAGGTCCACTTCAGGTTCTGGCCGTGGATGTAGTAAGTGGCGCCCAGGCCGAAGCGGTTGATGTCCTTGGAGGCGTTCGCCGCGGTTACGAAGGTTTGGGATTCATACTTCACGAACGGCTGAACCTTGGCCTGGTGAACGTAATACCCGCCTTCCAGCAAGTAGTCGTTCTGGTCGGGGATGGTAGTGAATTTGGTGCGGCCGTCGTAGTGAGCGAACTGGAATTGGGCAGCCACCTCGTCGCCATTGTTGACCGGAATCGCGGCGGCGGTATTGGCGGAGTATGCGCGGAAGGTGCTCTGCGTGTCCACGCCGGCGTCCACGGCGAGAATCTTCTGTTTTCCGAGGCCCGTGCCGGTGAAGAGGTAGCCTTTCTCGCGGTCGAAGAAATCGTATTGCAGGTAAGCGGTGGTGCGCAGGGAATTGTGGGCATTGGCATCGCGTTCGCCGTCGGTGAAGGCGACGCGGTATTGCAGGCGCTCGTCGGCGAAGAAGCCCTTGAATTGAAAGCCGAGATCGCGCAAGGCGGAGGATTGCGTGACGGTGTTGCTCACGGTCGAGATGGAGCTCAGGTCCAGGGTGATATAACTGGCCGTGGACTGCAGTCCGTTGCGGGTGAACGGCACGATGAACAGACCGCCTCCCACCTGAAAATACTTCGTGGGCTTCCATTCCACCAGGCCGTCCTGCAGGACGAATCCGGTGGCCAGACTCTTCGGGGTGATGCCGAGCTTGGGATCGTCAGTTTCGAAGAAGAAGCTGATGTCTTTGCCTATGTCGCCGCCAAAGATGATGCGGGCTCGGCGAAAGTAAAAATTCTGTTGATAGTTTTGAGCGCCGGACGAATCCTGGGTCCAATCGGCCCAGAGTTGACCTTGGATGCCGAATTTGAAATCCACATCGCCGTTCTTGACGACAATTTGCGCGGAAGCCGGCACGGAGACAGCAGTGAGCATCAGGACGCACCCGATGCCGGAGAACAGCATACGTTGCAAATGCAGGTTGAACACGGAACTTCTCCTTGTGACTTGTTTGGGGTGGGTCTGTGGGCGGACGAATGGCGAGAGTACCGGAACTTCTTGAAGCGGCCACAAAGGCATTGCCGACAACTGGGTCTTCACGTCAAGTCCCTCCTACCAGATGGAGACAGGGGCCTAAAATCCTTCAAGCTACCCTCATTTCGGGGAGTGCAACTTGGAATGGTTTGGATTGTGAGCAGTATCACACAGAACGCGACACAGGTTCAACAGGAAAAAGTAGCCATTCTCTACAAGTTGCGGAAAACTAAGAAGATCGAGTTAGTAAAGTAAGCGGTTTCAAGGATTGACTAGCTGAAATCTGCGGCTTGTGACCCAGAAATGGACCGAAAACGGCAAGGTCTGCGGGTGATTTCGCTCAGACTGGCGAGGCGGATTAGGAAAAAAGGAGCTTTTGATCGTGTTCTGGGCTTTCAGTGCTGACGGGAAGAACGGTGTCTGGCTTGTGGGCGATATTTGGTGACAGGCAACTTAATTCAGATGCGGAATTTAGTCCCCTGTCACCGAATTGCGCTACCTGGCTCTCATCTGTAGCACGGTGATGGAGTAGGGCGGACAAGTATGCGTGAACGATCGGCTCGGGATGTCGATGGTGGTGGTGGTGGGCACCACCTTGGTTGGCTCGGTGATGGAGTTGGTGTCGTCGGGACTGGAAGCGTTCAGCACGATCAAACGGGCCTTGGGATCGACGGAGGCCACACCGCTAATCTCGATGCGCACGGGCTGCAGCGTGGAGGCGCGGTTCACCAGCTTTAGATAAATCGTATTGGTCCTGGTGTCGAGCGTGGCGTTGTAGAACAGCGTGGGCACGTCCTGGGCGGCGATCGGCAGGACCACGTCGCCGTGGTAGACGCTGAACATCTTCTGCGCGTAGTAGGCCGGGGAGCCGTAGCTGGTCAGCGTGTCGTAACCGATCAGATCGGTGTGCCATTGCATGCCGCCCGGATTCACGTTGACCAACAGGGGCGCGTAGGCGGACATGATCACCAGGTCGGAATTGCGCTCCATGCCGGTCATCCAGGCGGCATCGCCGAGGGCCGCGCTCATGTTGGGCGTGGGACTGCCGACGCGGGTGGCCCATTCGCCCACGAGGACTTTCGGGCCGGTGCGCGGGCGCGTATCGTACATGTGCGCGGTGGAGGCCATGAGGTCCTCGGAATTGCGGTAGTAATGCTCGTCGATGACGTCGGGAACGCGGGTGGTTACGGGCGCGGTGGCGATGTATTGCAATCTGGGATAGCGGCCTTTGAGAGCATCGTAGATCTGGGTGAAGCGGGCGTCGTAGGTGCCGCCGGCGGCGCGGTCGAAGTTGTCCTCATTGCCGATTTCGACGTACGTGAGGGGGAACGGATCGGGATGGCCGTCCCGGGCGCGCTTGCTGCCCCAGGTAGTGGTGGCTTGGCCGGCGACATATTCGATTTCGTCGAGCGCGTCCTGGACGAAGGGCGCCAGTTCGGGCCCTGGTTCGGCGCGCTCGCCGTGCAGCGAGTAGCCGGCATAGACGGCCAGCACGGGCTCCATGTGAAGGTCCTCGCACCATTCCAGGAACTCCAGCAGGCCCATGCCGTCGCTGGACCAGTAGTGCCAGGCGTCGTTCATGTGGCCGGGGCGGCGGGAGATGTCGCCGATAGTCTTCTTCCAGTCGAAGCGTGTGGCGATGGTATTGCCTTCCAGGTAGTTGCCGCCGGGGAAACGCAGAAAGGCGGGCTTCATGGCGGCCAGTAGTTGCATGATGTCGTTGCGGTTGCCGTTGGGACGGCCGTTAAAAGTCGGGGGAAAGAGGGATACCGTGCTCAACCAGACGGTACCGGGCTTGGCGGAGGTAATGACCAGCCGGTTGGCGGTGGAAACAGGAGAGTCGCGGGTGGTCAGAATGACTTCGTAACGCTGCCAGATTTCGGTGACGCGGGCGACCTGCGCGGTGGCGTGGACGGTAGCGCCGTCGTCGCTCACGATGGAAACGGTAAGAGGCCCCTTGAATCCGGGTGCGGCTTCGGCATAGAAGGAGGCGCGGTAGGAGGTGCGGGGCCACACGGGAATGCCCCAGAATCCTTGGTTGGCGATGCCGACACGCTGTTTCCCGGAGGCTTTGGCGATGGTCAGTTTGAGACTCGTGGCGACGGCGGCGTTGAACCTCCGGGAGGGATCGAGGGCCATGCTCCCGGCGCCGCCTTCCTCCTGAATCAAAGTCCAGTGGACGGGTTCCTTGGCGTCCTCCATGAAAGTACGATTGCGTACCAATTCGGCATATAGGCCACCTTCGTAGGAGAAATTGATCTCTTCGCTCATCAATCCGTAGAGCCGCGGGCTGACGTGGGCGGCCACCTGGTCGGCCTTAATCTGCAGTACGGCAGGGCCGGCGGACTGGGCGGATAGAGTCGCGGCGAGCGCCGCCCAGGCGATGACAGGCAGGGATTTCGTCAGGTTTATCAGGAACATAGCGTTTGGGATTACTATATCTCACTGCAGCGGGGGGCGATGCGGATGGAGTAGGGGGCAGGGGGAAAACCCGAGTCTACACTGCAGATCGCTAGAGTCCATCCAAAATTCTGCCGATATGTCGTAACAGGGTAATGCGGCCAAGTTGGAGAGTCGCGCTCGGGTGCCTGGTTGCCGGTTGCGGTGCCTGGGTGTGGTACGTCGCCAGCGCTCCGCCGCCCAAGCGGGTGTACCGTATGGGCTTCCAGAACTCGCCGCCGCGGCAGTTCGTGACGCCGTCGGGGCAGCCCTACGGTCCCACCATCGACATCATTCGCGGGGCCGCCGAACACGCGGGAATCGCCTTGGAATGGGTGCAAGTGCCGGAGGGCCCGGATGTCGCGCTGCAGAGCGGCAGAGTGGACCTGTGGCCACTGGTAGCACGCCTGCCGGAGCGGTTGAAACACTACTATGTGAGCGAACCCTACGAAGAAGCGTCGTTCTGGCTGGCATCTCTGAAGCAACGGAACATTGGCAACCTGGACAACCTGGCCGGGCTGAGACTGGGGTTCCCGGCGGGGTTGTCCGGCCGCGTGGCCCTGGCGGACTATCCACTCGCCATTCCGGTGCCGGTACGCGAACGGCAGGAATCCATCCTGACGCTCTGCCGCGGCGAGGTAGACGCGGTGGTGGTGGTGGGCAGCCCCATCGATTCCTATCGGGACGCCGCGGAGGATTGCGGCGCGGAACTGTCCTTCCGTGCGCTGCCGGCGGCCAGGATGTTGTCCGGCGTGGGAGCGACGCGCCAACGCAAGGGCGCGGTCTGGGCGGCGGACCGGCTGCACGACGCCATCGTGGAAATGAGCAAGGACGGATCGCTGACCTCTATCCAGTTCCACTGGTATGCCAACCCGTTCCACGAGTCCAACGTCCTCGAAACGCTGGCGGCGGCCCGGCGCAAGAACCAGGTTCTGCTATTCGCCCTGGGGCTGTTTGTGGTGGCGCTGGCGGCGGTCCTGTGGCTGGCCAAGCGGTTGGGCAAGGCCAAAGTGCTGGCGGAGCGCGCCACCGCGGCGAAATCCGAATTTATTGCCAACCTGAGCCACGAAATCCGCACGCCTATGAACGGCATCCTGGGCATGACCAGCCTGGCGCTCGACACCCCGTTGAACGAAGAACAGCGGGACTACCTGGAGACAGCCAAGAGATGCGCCGACTCGCTACTTCGCATCCTCAACGATGTGCTGGACTTTTCCAAGATGGAGGCCGGAAAACTGAACCTGGCGCACGAGCCTTTCGCGTTGCGGCCGGCGATCAGCGATTTGGTGCGATTCTTTAGTTTCGGAGCGAATAAGCAGGGGATCGAGCTCACCAGCGACATCGACGATAAGATTCCGGAGATTCTTGCGGGCGATGCCGGGCGATTGCGGCAGATCCTGGTGAACCTGGTGGGGAACGCGCTGAAATTCTCATCGGGCGGCGCGGTAGGCGTGACGGTGCGCCTGGAGTCCGCCACCGACAGCCGGATCTGCTGCCGGTTTCGGGTGACGGATGAGGGCATCGGCGTTCCGCCGGAAAAGCTGCAGTCGATCTTCGCGCCCTTCGAGCAGGCCGACAGCTCTACCACCCGGCGTTATGGCGGCACCGGACTGGGGCTGACGATTTCCGCCAAATTGGTGCGGCTGATGGGCGGGCGGATCTGGGTAGACAGTCCCTGGCAGGACGAGAATGGGCGGACCCGCGCCGGCAGCGCATTCCATTTCACGGTGCAGTTGGGAGTCGCGGACGTTCCGGTGTGCCCCCGGAAGAGCGTGCCGGAGGCAGCTCCCGCGGGGCGGCTGAAGATCCTCCTGGCGGAAGACAACGCCGTCAATCAGAAAGTGGTGGTACGGTTGCTGGAACGGCGCGGACACTCGGTGACCGTGGCGGAAACCGGACTGCGCGCGCTGGAAGCGCTGGCCGAGAACCGGTTCGACGTGGTCCTGATGGATGTCCAGATGCCCGAGATGGACGGCGTGGAGGCCACCCGGCGAATTCGCCAGCGGGAGCGAATCTCCGGAGAGCACGTGCCGATTGTCGCTATGACGGCGCATGCCATGAGCGGAGACCGCGAGCGTTTCCTCATCGCGGGCATGGACTGCTACGTCAGCAAGCCGGTGACGTCGGAAGAGTTGTGCGCGGCCATCGACTCGGTGGCGGGACAGCCGTGGCGCGCGAGTTAGGGCACTGATTGCATGCGACGGAATGCCTTGCTGACCGCAAGTTCTCACAGGTATGTCCCATCCACGCGGAAAGCTGCGAAAACCTGGGGACTGACGAAACTGTCCCAAGGCGCGCAGCCACGTTCGAAAAAACAGTGTGTTGCCCTACGCCGGGCGGACAGTTCCGTCTGTCCCCAGGTTTTCGCCCCGTCCGCGGGACTCCGTCCGTTCTTCTGTGAGAAATCGCGGCTAGCCGGTCGGTTGACCGGGCGAAGACCTGGCTCTATTCCTTTTGGGGTTTTCCGCCGATAGATGGGCATGAGGACCGAACTCCTGGTGGAGATCTTCCCCTGGCGGGACGAGTTCAGCGTCGGAATTCCAGCGATCGACACCCAACATAAGCGCATGGTCGGGTTTATCAACGATTTGCAGGCAGCCATGCTTGGCCGTCAGGGCGACGAAGTGCTGCGAACCATGTTCGAAACGCTGATGGAGTATGCCGGGACGCACTTCGATCTCGAAGAAGGCTTGATGACTCAGGCGGAGTATCCCGCCCTGGCGCGCCACCGCAAGGAACATAAGCGTTTCGCCAGGAAGGTGGTCGCCCTGCGCGACAAGTTTCGCCGCAGCAGGCTGAGCATTTCCATTGAGGTGCTCGACTTTCTGAGGCTGTGGTTGGACAGCCACATTATGGAATACGACCATGCCTACATCGGATGGCTGGCGCCGAAACGGTAGCGGCGTAGCGCGAAAACGCTCGCTTACGTAAAGCTTGAAATTCTCCGGGTATCCTGAATCGAGGGGTACCTGGCATGGCCGTTCGCAAAGTCGAACAAGAGATCGAACGCCTGAATCTGTTGCGCGAAGCACCGCAACCGGAGGCGGCACGGGAGTTGGCGAAGGCACTCGGAGACCGCGTCAACCTGATCGTGGCCAAGGCTGCCGGGATTGCGGGCGAAAGGGGTCTCGCTGCACTGATTCCCGATCTGCTGCGCGCCTTCGACCGCCTGTTCGGAAATGCCGCGCAACGCGATCCGCAGTGCTGGGGCAAGAACGCCATCGCGCGGGCCCTGGTATCTCTGGGACATTGCGAATCGGCGCCCTATGTGCGCGGAGTGCGGCATGTCCAACTGGAGCCGGTTTGGGGCGGGCAAGCGGATACCGCGGCCACCCTGCGAGGGACTTGTCTGCTGGCTCTGCCGGCCTGTCCGGATATCCGGCGGGAAGACGTCCTGCGGTTGGTAGTGGACGCTATCGCGGATCCGTCGGACCCGGTACGGGTGGAAGCGGCGCGGGCACTGGCGCAAATGGGCGGCGAAGAAGGCGCGCTGCTGCTTCGTCTCAAGGCACGCATGGGAGACCAGGCGCCGCAGGTGACCGGTCAGGTATTCGACGCCCTGCTGGCCCTGGAGCGCGAGGAGGCGGTCGAATTCGTAGCCGGTTTCCTGAGTCACCGGGAGCAGGCGACGCGCGCCGAAGCGGCGTTGTCGCTGGGCTCCTCGCGGCTGGCCAGTGCGGTAGAGGCGCTGATCGAGTGCTGGGAAAAGACGCGCGACCCGGACCTGGGTCAAGCGGCATTGCGCGCGCTGGCGGTGTCGCGGTCCGAGCGCGCGCTCGAGTTTCTGCTGGACCTGGTCAGGGACGCCCGGGTGCGCGACGCCTGTGCCGCTCTCGAGGCGCTGTCCGTGCTCCGCGGCTCGGAAGAGATCCGCAAGCGCGTGAACGCCGCGGCCGCAGACCGCGAGCCGGAAGTGCAAGCGGCGCTGAATTGGTAGGGGCGTGGAGACGACCATGCACACGGCGCCATGCGTCCCGAAGAGTCGGGACGCGGGTCGCAAAAGTGCGTGCTCGACGGCTCCGGCCCTACGCCAGCGCGTTGATGGTCGCCGGGTGTTGCGCCTCGAACGCCGCGATGGCCGGCTCCTGCTGCAGAATGTAGCCGAGCTCATCGACGCCTTCCAGCAGACAGTGCTTGGAGAACTCGTCCACCGGGAACTCCACCTTCCGTCCGCCGGGCAGCGTCAGCGTCTGCCGGGCCAGATCGATAGCCACGGTGGCATCGGGGTTGGCCGCGACGGCGGCCAGCAACTCGGCGTGGGCATCGGCCGGAATGGCGATGGGCAGCAGCGAATTCTTGAGCGAGTTCTGGCGGAAGATATCGGCGAACGAGGTGCTGATCACCGCGCGAAATCCGAACTGGGTGAGGGCCCACGGAGCGTGCTCGCGGGAACTGCCGCAGCCGAAATTGTCACCGGCCAGAAGCACCTGCGCACCGCGCACGCGCGGCTGGTTGAGAATGAAATCGGGATTGGGACGGCCCAGCGCATCGTAGCGCCAATCGCAGAAAAGCTGCGCGTCCAGCCCCAGCTTGGACGTGGTCTTGAGAAACCGCGCCGGAATGATCTGGTCGGTATCGATATTGTTGAGCGGCAGCGGCACGATGCGGCTTTCGAAATCGGTAAACGGCTTCATAGTACGGTCCTCACATCGGTCACCACGCCGGTGATGGCGCTGGCGGCGGCGGTCAACGGGCTGGCCAGGAAGGTGCGTCCGCCCTTGCCCTGCCGGCCCTCGAAGTTGCGATTGCTGGTAGAGACGCTGTACTGCCCGGGAGCGAGCTGATCGCCGTTCATGGCGATACACATGGAGCAGCCCGGTTCGCGCCATTCGCAGCCGGCCGCGCGGAAAATCTCCGGCAGCCCTTCGGCGATGGCCTGGCGCTTGACTTCCTGCGAGCCGGGCACCACCATGACACGCACTTTCGTGCTGACCTTGCGGCCCTTCAACAGGCCGGCGGCGACGCGCAGATCGGAGATGCGCGAGTTGGTGCAACTGCCGATGAAGACCACGTCGATGGGGTGGCCGAGCAGTGGCTTGCCGCCTTCGAGGCCCATGTACTTCAGCGCCTTGGTGACGGAGTCGCGCTGCAGCGGGTCGGAGAGTTGCGCCGGATCGGGCAGCGCCGCGCCGATCGCCAGGCCCATTCCTGGGTTGGTGCCGTAGGTGATCATGGGCTCCAGCGAGTCGGCGTCGATGGAGACGGTGCGGTCGTAAACCGCGCCCTCGTCGGTGGGAAGCCGCTTCCAACTTGCCAGGGCGGCGTCCCAGGCGGCGCCTTTGGGCGCGTGCGGACGTCCGTGGAGATACTGGAAAGTGGCGTCGTCGGGGGCGATCAGGCCGGCGCGCGCGCCTCCTTCGATCGACATGTTGCACACCGTCATGCGCTCTTCCATGGAGAGCGCGCGGATGGCGCTGCCGGTGAATTCGAAGATGCTGCTGGTGCCGCCGCCCACGCCAATGCGCGCGATCAGCGCCAGGATGATGTCCTTGGCGGTGACGCCCGGTTTGAGCGTGCCATCGACGCGCACCTGGAAGGTTCTCGACGGGCGCTGCAGCAGGCATTGCGACGCCAGCACGTTCTCCACCTCGCTGGTCCCTATGCCGAAGGCCAGCGCTCCGAACGCGCCGTGGGTGGCCGTGTGGCTATCGCCGCAAACCACCGTCATGCCGGGTTGAGTGAGGCCCAGTTCGGGTCCGATGACGTGTACGATGCCCTGTTGGTCGCTATGAATCCCCAGGCAGCGGATGCCGAACTCGGCGCAGTTGGCTTCCAGTTGCGCCAGTTGTTTGGCGGCGATCTCGTCCAGGATGGGGAGCGAGCGGTCGCTGGTAGGAATGCTGTGATCCGCGGTGGCGATGGTCAGGTCGGGCCGGCGCACTTTGAGGCCGCGCTCGCGCAAGCCCTGGAAGGCCTGCGGGGAGGTGACTTCGTGTACCAGGTGCAGATCGATGTGCAGCAAAGTGGGAGCGCCCGCGCGTGCAAACACCACGTGGGAATCCCAGAGTTTTTCGATGATGGTTCGAGGCATAAAATTCTAGCTTACAGCCTTCGGGTCAGTCGCCGGGCAACCGCTCCCATACGATGGTGGGACAGACCGTCGCTATTTGCGGTCTGTCGTGGCGCGGCAAGCTGAGGGAAGCTGACAGACGACAAAAAACGATCGTCTGTCCTACCGTCGAGCGCTAAATGGCGGCTACGACGGCTTCGCCCACCTGTTCGGTGGTGGCGGGCGCGCCGGTGGGCCGCAGGTCGGCGGTCACGTTACCGCTCGAAAGCACGCGCTCGATGGCGGCTTCCACGGCGGCGGCTTCTTCGCGCAATCCAAAACTGTACGACAGCATGGCGGCCACCGATCCGATGGCGCCCAGCGGGTTGGCCTTGTTCTGACCGGCGATATCGGGCGCCGATCCGTGCACCGGTTCGTACAATCCCACTTGCGCTCCCGACGGCCGGCGGTCGCCGATGGAGGCCGAGGGGAGCATCCCGATGGAACCGGCCAGCACCGCGCCTTCATCGCTCAGGATGTCGCCGAACATGTTCTCGGTCAGCACGATATCGAAGCGCCGCGGATTGAGAATCAGTTGCATGGCGCAGTTGTCCACCAGAATATGATCGAGCGCCACATCGGGAAATTCCCGGGCGATCTCGACCACCACGCGGCGCCACAACTGCGAATTTTCGAGCACGTTGCTCTTGTCTACCGACGTTACCTTTTTGCGGCGCGTGCGCGCCAGGTGGAAGGCCATGCGGGAGACACGCTCGATCTCCGAGCGCGTATAGGTCATGGTATTGACCGCCCGCGTTTCCCCGCCCTCTTCGAAAATGCCGCGCGGGGTTCCGTAGTAGATTCCGCCCGTCAGTTCGCGGACGATAATCATGTCGGTGCCTTCCACCAGGTGGTTCTTCAAGGGAGAAGAATCCAGCAGCGCCGCATACGCGCGCACCGGGCGCAGGTTGGCGTACACGCCCAGGGCCTTGCGTATCCCCAATAGTCCTTTTTCCGGCCGCTTCTCGGGCGGCGCATTGTCGAACTCCGGCAGGCCTACGGCGCCCATGAGCGTGGCGTCTGTAGAGGCCGCCAGACGCGCGGTCTCCTCGGGGAACGGCGAGCCGGTCCGATGAATAGCCACGCCGCCCAGCAATCCCTCGCTGACTTTCAGACGGTGGCCCCACTTTTCGCAAACGTGACGCAGTACGCGCACGGCTTGGCCGGTAACTTCCGCGCCGATGCCGTCGCCGGGGAGAACCAGGACGTTTAGATCCATCTAGTCCGCCGCCGCCTGTGTGCTCTGATGCCCTTCCTTAATGAGCGTGAGAATCTCTTCGTCCATGAGGCCTTTCTTGCGATGATCGGCGACCGCCGTGAAGCGGTGATACAGACCGTCGAGTTCCGCCTTGGACATATCGTATCCCAGATCGTGGCAGCGCTGCGCGAGAGCGTGGCGTCCGCTGTGCTTACCGAGCACCAACCGGCCTTCGGGCACGCCTACCGTTCGCGGATCGATGATCTCATAGGTGGTCTTCTCCTTGAGATAACCGTCCTGGTGGATGCCGGCCTCATGAGCGAACGCATTCCGCCCCACGATGGCCTTGTTGGGCTGCGGTCCGAAGGTGATCAGCGAACTCAGCAGTTCGCTCGCCGAATAAAGATGTTCGGTGTGAATGCCGGTGTAATAGGGGTAAGAATCCACCCGCGTCTTGAGGATCATTACAACTTCTTCGAGCGAGCAGTTGCCGGCGCGCTCGCCGATCCCGTTGACGGTGCACTCCACCTGGCGCGCGCCGTTTTCGATGGCCGCCAGAGAATTGGCGACGGCCAGGCCCAGATCGTCGTGGCAGTGGACGCTGACGATCGCGCTATCGCCCAGGGCCGCGGCGATGCGGCCGATGAGCACGCCGTACTCTTTGGGAGTCGAATAACCAACCGTATCCGGGATGTTCACGGTGCGCGCACCGGCCGCAACCACGGCCTTGGAGATGGTCTCCAGGAACTCGGGACCGGTGCGCGCGCCGTCCTCCGCGGAGAATTCCACGTCGTCTACATGGCGCCGCGCCAATTCAACGGCGGCCACGGCTTCGTCCAGCACCTGCTGCTGGGTTTTCTTGAGCTTGTATTTCAGATGAATGTCGCTGGTGGCGATGAAGGTGTGAATGCGCGGCTTGCGGGCGTGGCCGAGGGCCTTGGCGGCGCGTTCGACATCCAGCGTGCAGCAGCGCGCCAGTCCGGCGACCTGCGCCCACGGAAATTCGCGGCTCACCGCTTCCACCGCTTCAAAATCTCCTTCGGAGGCGATGGGAAAGCCGGCTTCCAGAATGTCCACGCCCAGTTCCACCAGCTTGTGGGCCATCTGGAGTTTTTCCGGAACCGTCATGCTGCAGCCCGGCGATTGCTCGCCATCGCGCAACGTCGTGTCGAAAATATATACTCGATCGCTCATGTCTTTACCCATACCCATGATGAAGGCCTGAAAAAAGTACAGGCAGGCGCGGCCCATTTGGGCCGACTGCCCCACGGCGCCGTTCACTGGTTGGTTGTGCGCCAATAGGGCAGGTCAAGCGCCTGCCTCCAAGTCCTTAATTGCATTATGGACGCTGCTACCCGATTTGGCAAATTTATAATATTAGCGGCGCACATTAGTTTCTGTTATAATCGAATTCCGCCATGGAACTCTATTCGCTGCAGGTGTTTCTGACGGTCGCGACGGAGCACAGCTTTTCGCGCGCGGCCGAGAAGTTGTTGCGGACGCAACCGGCGGTGTCGTTGGCGTTGCAGCGGCTGGAGCAGGAACTGGGGGAGCGGCTGATCGACCGTTCCGGCAAGGACCTCATCCTGACCGACGCCGGGCGGATCGTATTGGATTATGCCCGCCGCTTCGAAAGTCTGCACCAGGAACTCGACAACTCGCTGGCCGAGTTGAAGGACAATTCCTCGGGCCGCCTGATCATAGGGGCCAACGAATCCACCACGCTCTACCTGTTGCGCCACATCGAACGGTACCGCGAACTGTATCCCAAGGTGAAGGTGCAGGTGCGCCGCAGTTTTTCGAGCAAGATCCCCAACGAACTGATCGACGGCAACCTGGAACTGGGAGTGATCAGCTACGATCCGGGCGACGAGCGGTTGAAGTCGAAGGTGATTTACACCGACGCGTTGACCTTCGTGGTTTCGCCGCGGCACCGCCTGGCAGGCCGCAAAACGGTGTCCATCTCGGAGCTCGCCAGCGAAAACTTTGTGGCGCACAACGTACTTTCCCCGTACCGCGAAGTGGTGCTGCGGGAGTTTCAGACGCACAAAGTGCCGCTGCGAATGGACGTGGAGATGCCCACCATCGAGGCCATCCGCTGGTTCGTGCAGCAGGATCTGGGGGTGGCGTTTCTGCCGCGCATGTGCGTGGAATCGGACATCGAGCAGAAGATTCTGTGCGAGGTGCGGGTGAAGGAAATCCACGTGGAGCGCAAGATCCGGCTGGTATATCCCACGCGCCGCGGCCTGAGCTACGCGGCCAAGGCTTTTCTGGAATTGTTGGGGTAGTGCCGCGGTGCGGGAGCCCGGGCGCAATGCCACTTGGTTTGCCCGCACGATGTTTTATGTGGGGCAGGTTGGCAACCTGCGGCCGAGTGGCACTCGGCCTGGTCGGCATTTGCATACCGGTCGGCAGGCCGAGTGCCACTCGGCCGCAGGATACCATCCTGCCCCACATGAGCATCCGGCATCTCCGATGTTGGGCAAGGTGAGTGGTAGTGGCGCGCACGCTCGTATAAAATACGTAGTTTCACATCGCACAAGGAGAGCGCAACGCATGAGAACCACTCGGACGCTGGCCACAGGCTTGGCCTTACTACTGGCTGCATTCGCCGCGCACGCACAGGGACGCGGCGGCCGCGGGGGGCGCGGCGGGGAGGAGACGGCGGCCACACCCGCGGCAGCCACCCCGGCTCAGGCTGCCACCACCGCGCGCACCGGGCCTCCGCCCGAAGAGAAGACTTCGGTCACGCACCACAGCATCCACATCGGCGGACAGGAGATCAAGTACACGGCGACCGCGGCCAACTATGTGGTCAAGTCCGAGGACGGCACGCCCAAGGCCAGCTTTTTCTTCGTCGCTTATACCAAGGACGACGTCGCCGACCTGGGCAAGCGGCCCATCTCATTCATCTATAACGGTGGGCCCGGTTCGGCTTCCTGCTTTACGCACATGGGGCTCGGGCCCAAGCGCATCGTCCTCAGCGACGACGGCCACGGCATGCCGGCGCCGTATTCCGTGACCGACAACGAGAGCACGTTCCTGGACGCTACGGACATGGTGTTCGTGGACGCCGTCTCGACCGGCTACAGCCGCCCGGTCACGGGGGAGAGCACGGCGCAGTTCTACGGCCTGGTCAACGACGCCACCTGGTTCTCCGATTTCATCTACCAATATCTGGTGCGCAACGAGCGCTGGGTGTCGCCCAAATATCTGATCGGCGAAAGCTACGGCACCACTCGTTCGGCCATGCTGGCGAACATTCTGCAACAGCGCCACGAGGTCTATCTCAACGGCGTGGCGCTGCTATCGTCGGTGGGATTCGGAAGCTGGGGCGCCGACGACCGCTCCAAGTTCTTCCTGCCCACTTACATCGCTACCGCGTGGTATCACCACCTGCTGCCGCCCGACCTGCAGAAGGAGACCATCGAGACGGTGGTCCAGCAGGCGCGCCAGTTCGCCCACGGGGAGTACGCCGCCGCACTGGAGAAGGGCGATGAACTATCGCCGGCCGAATACCAGAAAGTGGTCAAGGACCTCGCCCGCTTCACTGGTCTCTCGCCGAAGTACATCGAACAAACCAACCTGCGCATTAGCGCGCAACGCTGGTTCAAAGAACTGTTGCGCGACAAGCGGCTCACCACCGGCCGTCTGGATTCCCGTTTCACCGGCATGGACTACGACGCCGCCGGGGAGCGCAACGAATACGACCCCAGCGAAGCCTCCTACGAAGGCGCTTATGTGGCCATGTTCCAGGACTACGTGCGCCGCGACCTGAAGTGGAATACCGACATGTTCTATACCGTCACGGCGCGGGTTTATCCATGGGACGAGGGACGGCCCGGCCAGCCGGCCGAAGCGCTGCGCTCGGCCATGACGGAGCAAGGCACCTTGAAACTGCTGGTAATCTGCGGTTACTACGACGTCGCCACGCCCTTCAACGGGATCGAGCAGACCGTGTCTCACATGAGCCTGGAGCCCGCAATTCGCAAGAACGTGAGCTTCACCTATTACGAGGGCGGCCACATGATGTACATCGACAAGAAGGCGCGCGAGAAACTGCACACCGACGTGGACGCGTTCATCAACGCGGGTTACAGCGCCGGGAAGTAGGGCGGGATTCCCCGCCTTACTTCACTTCTCTTCGCGAATCTGCTGGCTGAGATACCGCTCGTATCCGATCTCCTGGATCTGATAGAGCTGGGCCTCGATCCAGTCGGCGTGCTCCTCTTCGTCTTTCAGCAGGCGTTCGAATAATTGGCGGGATGCGTTGTCGCCGGCTTCAGTCGCGATCTTGATGGCGTTGTTGTACTGAGCCACCGCGCCCACTTCCAGCTTCAGATCGCTGGCAAGCTGTTCTTTCACGTTCTGCCCGATGCCCAGTTGCAGCGAGTCGGTCAGGGTGGGGCTCCCATCGAGGAACAGAATGCGCTCGATCAGCGCTTCGGCGTGCTTCATTTCGTCGATGGACTGTTTCTTGATATGGTGCCCGAGTTTGTCGTACTTCCAGTTCTCGCACATCTCGGCATGGAGGAAATATTGGCTGATGGCCGTCAATTCTTCTTTAAGGGCGGCGTTCAATTCGGCGATGACTTTCGGGTTTCCTTGCATAGTCATTACATTGTAAACCAGTTGCAACTGGGCACAAAAAACAACCGCTCGCCGGAGGGAAGGAAGTCCCCGGCGAGCGGTCAGGTTGACGACTTAGGACTGCTACTGCAATGGGAGGCCGGACTAAAGGTTTTCCCCGCGCCGGCGGATCAACCACGGTTCGAAAGCGCCGGGATCTTCCAGAATGTCCGCTTCGAGGTCCTGGATCTGCATGTCCAGGACGACTCGTTCGATGCTGGCGCCGATGGTTTGATCGCCCGTTTCGGCGCGCTTTTGCTCGATGAGGGCCAGTACCGCCTCGCAGAGCTTCAATCGGTCTACCGCGTTGCTCATAGCCCTTTCCTCCTACCTGATTAGACGAGCGAAGTGTCTCGAAGTTCCAGGGATTCCTGCACGGCCTTCGCAGAAGCGGTACTATGCCATCGAAGCCGGTATCACATGCCCGAATTGCCCGATATCGCCGCATATGTAGGTGCCCTGGAATCACGCATTGTGGGGCGTTCTCTGGAACGCGTGCGGCTGGCGAGTCCTTTCCTGCTGCGGACGCTCGATCCGCCCGTCGCCAGCGTCGTAGGCCGCACGGTGCGCGAGGTGCGGCGCGTCGGCAAGCGGATAGCCATCGGCGTGGAGGGCGATCTTTGGCTGGTGTTGCACCTGATGATCGCCGGCCGGCTGCATTGGCGTCCGCCGCGCGTCAAACTGGCGGGCCGCCAGAATCTGGCCGCTTTCGACTTTGCCGAAGGCTCTCTCACCCTTACCGAGGCGGGCACGAAGCGGCGGGCGTCGCTGCACATTTTGAGTGGCGAGGAAGGACTGCGGTCCGTGGACCCGGGCGGCATCGATGTCTTCGCCGCCGATCTGGATGCGTTCCGCGCCGCGCTGACAGCCGAGAACCACACGTTGAAACGCGCACTCACCGACCCGCGCCTGTTGAGCGGCATCGGCAACGCGTATTCCGACGAGATCCTGCACGCCGCACAATTGTCTCCGTTGTTACTGACGCACAAACTCGCGCCGCCGCAGTGGGAGCGCCTGTTCGACGCCACACGCGCGACATTGCAACTCTGGATAGATCGTTTACGGGCGGAAGCGCGCGGCGGCTTCCCGGAGAAGGTCACTGCCTTTCGCGAGGGGATGGCAGTGCATGGGCGCTACGGCGAACCATGTCCGCGATGCGGCGCCAAGGTGCTGCGCATACGCTATGCCGACAATGAGACGGACTATTGCGCGCCTTGCCAGACCGGCGGCAAGGTACTGGCCGACCGCGGCCTGTCGCGCCTGCTGGGGTCGGACTGGCCGCGGACGTTGGAAGAGTTGGAAGCGCTGAAGCGGCGATAGATCGCAATACGGTGGCTGGGGACTTAATTCCGCATCGGAATTGAGTTGCCTGTCACCGTATTGCCCCGACTGGTTGGGGAGATGTTGTGGCGTACGCACTCGTGCGTGCCGCGTCGCGACTCTTCGCGACGCATGGCGGACGGTGCACAAATCGCCGGGCATCCCGACGAGTCGGGACGCGGCACGCTGGAGAGCGCGCGCCACTATTTCGACATCGAGGGCGGCGCATCGGCCACGGCGGCGCCCCACTGCTTGTTGGGAGCGTCGCCCATGACGAAGACCAGTTCTCCGCCGTTCAAAATCTCCTGGTGCTCGATCCACGGACGAGCTAGCGGCTTCCCGTTCAAGCTTGCCGATTGGACATAGAACTTGCCGGCCGAAGCGCCCGCCGCGCGAATGGTGAACTGCCTGCCGCCATCCACGTGGATTGTCGCGGCTTCGAACGCCGGCGTGCCCAGTTCGTAAATCGGAAGTCCCGCCGCCACCGGGTACATCCCCAGGGCGCTGAGAACGTACCACGCCGACATCTGTCCGCCGTCCTCGTTGCCCGCCAGACCGGAGGGTCCGTCTTTGTACTGCTCCTCCATCACCTGGTGAAGGCGCTGCTGCCCTTTCCATGGCGCGCCGGCGAAATCGTAGACATAGGCGATGTGATGGCTGGGCTCGTTGCCGTGGTCGTAAAACTTGTTGTTGAATAATGCATCCAGCTTGCGCACCAACGCCTCGCGGCCGCCCACCAGCGCGATCAGGCCCGCCATGTCGTGGGGCACGAAGAAGGTGTACTGGAACGGCAGGCCCTCGGTGATGTACGGGTACGGCTTGCCCGGATCGAAGGGTTCCGCCCAGGAGCCGTCGGCGTGCCGTCCGCGCGCGAACCCGGTCGCGGGATCGATCACATTGCGGTAATTCATCGCTCGTGCTCGGAACATCGCCGCGTCGGCGGTTTTTCCCAGAGCGGCGGCGAGTTCCGAGAGAACAAAGTCGTCGTAGGCGTATTCCAGCGTCCGCGAGACCTGCTCGCCTTTGTGAAACGCCTCCTTGACGGGCTCTTCCAGGGGCACGTAGCCGAGCTTCAGATAGACAGGCAGGGCACGGCGGCCGCGGCCATCCACATAGTCGGCGTAGGATTCCGGCGTCTCCGTGGCATTGCGGCGCGCCAGGCGGTAGGCCTCCTCGATGTCGAAGCCGCGGATTCCCTTGCGCCAGGCATCGGTGATGGCGACCACCGCATGGTCGCCGATCATCTCCTGCGTGTAGCTGTTCCAGGCGGGGTAGATGGGCATCCAGCCGCCTTGCCGGCCCATCTCCACCAGCGATTGCATCATGTCGGAGGTGCGCGCGGGATCGACGATGGTCAGCAGCGGGTGCAGGCTGCGAAACGTGTCCCACAATGTATAGTCGCAATAGTAAGTGAAGCCCTTGGCGGTTTCCACCGAGCCACCGCCGGCGAATCGCGGGTAAGAGCCGTCGGCGTCGCTGTAGGTGCGCGGCACCAGCATGCTGTGATAGAGGGCCGTATAGAAGACCCGGCGGCGGACTTCGGACGGATCGTGGATCTCGATCTTTCCCAGCGCCCGGTTCCAGGCGGCGGCGGCCGAAGAGGCGACCGCGTCGAAATCCCAGGCGGGGATCTCGGCGTCGAGATTCTTGCGCGCTTCATCCAAACTGACGAATGAGGTCCCGATCTTCACCACGATGGGCTCGCCCTCGGCCGTCTCGAATGCGACGTATCCACCGGGCGCGCCGACCGTGCCGGACTGCTGCACCGAGCCCTCGTGCCGTTGATCGCCGCTCCATGTTCCAAAACTGCGAAACGGCTTGCTGAAGCGCGCTACGAAGTACCCGCTGAATCCGGCGGGCTTGCCGGAGCCGGCATACAGGCGATGTACCGGGTTGACGCCGGAGATCTCGCGCCGCGCGGCGTCTATGCGGACCTCGCCCTCGCCGCGGCGAGCATTGCTCTCGATCAGAATCCAGGATTGGGCGGACTTGGGAAATTCAAAGCGCAGAATGCCGGCACGCGTCGAGCCCGTGAGGGACGCGCGAATGCCGGAATCCTTGAGTGTGACATCGTAGCGGTAGGGCCGTGCCTGTTCGGTGGAGCGGTCGAATGCCGACGCGCGGGCTTCGGGCAACAATTTCAACTCGCCCGAGAGTGGCATCACCGTCAAGCTGCCGTACTCCTGCACGCACGAACCGCTCAGAAAATGACTGCCGCGGAATCCCTGGATGCGGGTGTCCTTGTAATAATACGGGGCAATGCACTTCGCCTCGGAGGCTTGGGTCTGCGGAGTCCATTGCGTCATGCCGAAGGGGACGCCCGCGGTGGGATAGGTCTGGCCGTCGTTGGCGGTGCCGATGATAGGGTTCACCTGCTCGGCGGGCGACTTGTCGGTTCCGGCGAAGGCCGCCAAAGCCCATGCCCCAATAATAACTGTGAGGGTACGCATATCGATAGATTGTAAGCGGGATACGCAGTCTGGCGAATTCCGCGGGTGTTCACTCTACCATACCAGCCGGGCGCCAAATTGCGTGGTCCCGGCAGCGGCTTCCGCTTCGGCGTCCGCGTCTCGCGATTTGACTTTGGCCGCAGTTTCGCTTACAACTCAACCAAGGAGCGCGGTCATGGACGATTTTCGCGTGGGCTCGATTCCTTTATCCGACCCGATCGGCCATCAACGGACGGACGACTCGGCTGGCCGCCGGAAAAGAAGAAACCCCGATCCCCAAAGCCCCGAAGACGACGTCGTGAGCCTTTTCGAACACACGCTGGAGGACGAGGAGGTGGACGCTGGTTACTCGCCGCACCGGGAGCAAGACTGAAGCGCAACGCCGGCGCCACGAGCGGCTAGTATCCTACCGCCTTACCCACTGCTCGCCCATCGGTGCCGCCCTGCAGCCAGCCGCCATCGGCCAGGATGGCTTCGACGCGCGCCAGCACCACGGCGGGCGAGAAATCCACATCGTAGCCGCGGGCTTTGAGAAGCGCGATTGTGTCGGGTGAGATGCCTTTCTCGCAACGCAGTTTGTCGGGCAGCCACTGGTGGTGGATACGCGGTGCGTCCACGGCGTCCTGCGCATTCATATTGAAATCGATGGTGTTGAGGATCACCTGAGTCACGGCGGAAGGGATGTACGACCCGCCGGGTGCACCCAGCGCCAGGAACAGCTTGCCGTCGCGCAGCACGATGGTCGGCACCATCGACGAGAGCGGCCGCTTGTTGGGTTGGATGGCGTTGCGCTCACCCTGGACGAGACCAAACATGTTGGGCGTGCCGGGCTTGGCGGCGAAATCGTCCATCTCGTTATTCAGCAGGAAGCCGAGGCCGGGAACCGTCACGCCGCTACCATAGCCGCCATTGAGCGTGTAGGTCATGGCCACGGCATTGCCTTCGGCGTCCACGACGTTGAAGTGCGTGGTCTCCAGGCTTTCGGCGCCCGCCGGATGGCCGGGCCGGATCTGGCTACTCGGCGTGGCGCGGTCGGGATCGATGGTGGCACGCAGTTTGGCGATGTAGGCCGGGTCCAGCATGCCCGCCACAGGGACCTTGACGAGGTCGGGATCGCCCATGTACTCGCTGCGGTCGGCGTAGAAGCGGCGCATGGCTTCGGCGAGGTAATGGTAAGTCGCGGCCGAACCCGCGCCGGTCTTCTCATAGCCGGTACCTTCCAGCATCCCCATCATTTGTAAGATGCCGACGCCGCCGGAACTGGGCGGGGGCGAGGTGACGATCTCATACCGGCCGCGATATTTCCCCGTGAGCGGCTGGCGCTCGACGGCGGTATAGTTCTTGAGGTCGGCGAGCGTGATCGTCCCGCCGTTCCTGGCCATTTCCGCGGCGAGAATGCGCGCCGTCTCCCCTTCGTAGAAGTCGGAGCCGCCGGTTTCCGCGATGCGTTGAAGCGTCTTCGCCAGCTCGGGCTGCAGCAGTTTGTCGCCCATCTCAAAGAACGCGCCGTCCTTCTGGAAAATGCGTTTCGACTCGGGGAAGCGCGAGAGGTTATGCGATCCGCGGAGGGATTCGGCCAGCGAATAGGAGACCTCGAAGCCTTGCGACGCCAGTTGGACGGCCGGAGCGACGTCGTCGGCCCACTTGGCGCGGCCGAATTTCGAGTGGGCGAGTTGCAACCCTTTGACGGTGCCCGGGACACCCGAAGCGCGCCATCCTTCCAGGCTGTCGCGGGTGACTTTGCCGTCGGCGTCCAGGTACATGTCGTGGGTGGCCTTCGCAGGAGCTCGCTCGCGGAAGTCGATGAACGCGGTGCGCCCATCGGCCAGGCGGATCAGCATGAACCCGCCGCCGCCCAGGTTCCCGGCGAACGGGTGGGTGACGGCCAGCGCGAATCCGACCGCGACCGCCGCGTCCACCGCGTTGCCGCCTTTCTGCAAGACGGCGAGCCCCACGTCGGCCGCCAGCGGTTCCTGGGCGACCACCATTCCGTGACGCGCGCGCACCGGCTGGTGCGCTCCCAATTGGAGTGTGAGGCCGAGGAGGGCCAGGAGTGTCAGACGCCGCATGGCACCGATCTTATCAAACCGGCGCGCAGAGTAGGAGCAGGTTCAGAAGTATAGATCCCAAGCTTGCGGCACCACGACAACACCCGCTACCAGCTTGTAGCAGAACCCGTTGAACGGTTCAGTCAGACTGATTGTGAGCAGGAGTTTGCGACCCTGCGGGATACGGAGTTCGCGCGTCGAGTGAGTGCCTGGCGACAGCCCTGAGAGCAGCCGCCTGAACTCGGGATCGGTGAGCGGAAGATCGTATTCGACATGGCCTAGCTGGAATTTCACTCGCGCCGGATTTCGGCCGTCCTGGGGATCCGGTTCCAGATGCCAGGCAATTTCGCCAGGCTGCACCAGCACCAGCGATTCCCGCGCCGCGCGCCTCTCGAATTGCCGTTCCGAAACGCGGTGTTCGGCGCCGCCGAATAGCAACGGGTCGGGCGAGACCGCATCGGCGACCACCTCGGCGTAGTATTGCTTGGATGCCGGGCGCTGAACCGGTTTCCACTCGGATCCGTCGATCAACCAGTTCTCCGGGTGGTGCGGCTGCGGGCGCCGGTTCAACAGCCCGACGCGAATCACATCGAGGACCTTCGGTTCCGACCGGTCCGGATATTGGTACTGCTGGGAATCGAGTTCGCCCCGCTCCCGGTCGCTGACCGGCCTGACCCAGCCGCCACCATCCGCGCGCAGGCCGGCCACGCATCGACGGTTGTGCTTGTAGGAATTGGCCAGGCAGATTAGATCGACCGATGCCACGGAGTCCCTCACAGGTGTAGTACGTGAAGGTCTCCCCATTTCTCAGCCAAATACTCCAGGACCAGACGCCGATGACAGTGCTCCGCGGTGGGCTCGCTGCACAGCAGGGCGGTAGGAACCGCGAATAGCGAGCGATCCAGCTTCTCTTCTATCCGCCGCGCCTTCATCAGCGCGAGGAACGTCCGGTCGTACTCCGTCCACGAACCCTTCTGTTTCTTGAAGCGGTCGAGCATCTCCCGGTTGGGGGCCAGCAGCGGTTCGTGGCGATATTCGGCGCCGCAGATCTCCTTCATGAAGAACTGAAGATCGTCGCGCTTGGTGAACCCGGCGAGTTGCGAAACGTTGTTGAGCCGGACATCCAGCAATCGACGGACGCCCGCGCGCTTCAGAAGACCGAAGAACTGCTCTGCCGTCTTTTTTGTGAAACCGATGGAATAGACTTCCACGGGACCGCTTCCATTTCCTCGAACAATCCCAGTTGATCGCCAGTCCGGGCTGCGCGCAGCTCACCCTCGGTCTGAAGGCGGCCATCGCCCCGAATGTGCGCCACCCGAATTCCGTCTTCAGTAAGTACACGGCCAACCAGCAACCGGCGATGGCAGTTGGCGGGGTCTTCTTCCGCGCACAGCAGGGCCACGACGTGTTGCCGCATCCCCTTTTTCAGGCGCGCCAAACCATCCTGGAACGCGACGGACATAGCGACCTTGTCGTAAAGAACACGCCCGTCGCCATCGTAATATGCGTCTCCGCGCGGCCGGCCGCCTAATCCCGCACCCAAATAAACGTACTGGAATCCCGCTTCGCGCAAGGCCTTTATGAGCGGCTCGTGGTCGAACTGGGAAGCGAACTTCGAGTAGGGATGGGAGCGGACATCGGCGACAACCTGAACCGAGTGACGCCGCAGCAGGTCCAGGAAATGCTCCATCGCGTGGTTCGAATGGCCAATCGTCAGAAGACTCGAGCCCGCAAATATCCGCGCTGGCGTCGCCACACCTTATTTTACAATATCCGCTCAACGATCAAAAGCTCGCCCCGCTCGTCCGGCGAGGACTCCCTCTCTTACTGCAGTTTGCCGCGCCCATCGACCGGCCAAACTCGCTCCACCGTGTCGCCGCGCAGGCCGTATACCCGCTCATGCAGATTGACGGCAACGCAAATGTGATTGGGGATCACGTGGACCCGATCGCCGATGGCAAACTCCCGTTCCGTGTGCGTGACATCGACGAACCCGTGCTCCTCGTTCATCTTGTGAAACCGCGCACCGGGCGCTCCCACCACGTGGCCGAACGTCACCGCGGCCGCATTCGAGGACCGGTCGGAGGAGAACGTCTTCGATCCGCCATCGAGAATCATCTGTCCCGGCCGCGCGGTCGAGACCACCGTCGCCAGGATGGTGGCGGCGCAGTCGTCCAGCGTGCATGCGCCGGCGAGCACCGTGTTGACGTCGTTGAAGACGTACGTCCCCGGGCGGATTTCCGTGAGCCCCGCCACTTCGTGCGAGTGGAACAATGTGGGCGTGGACCCGCCGCTCACAATGCCGACATCGATCCCTTCCGCCCGGAAATCCGCCAGGATCGATTGCAGTAGCTCCGAAAGTTGCGCCAGCGCGCGGCGGCCCGGGTCGTCCAGATCCTTAATGTGGCCGGGATAGAACGCGATGCCCTCGAACGTGAGGTGCGGCTGCCGCAGAATGCAGCGCGCCAGTTCCACCAGCGGCGCGCCGGGCGTCACGCCCACGCGTCCCAAACCGACGTCCACCTCGGCCAGGACGCCGACCCGCACCGCGGCGCCGCGGGCCGCATCGGCAAGCTGTTGGACGGCGATTGCGCTGTCCAGCGCCACGGTGACGCGCGTCCGCCGCGCCACTTCCACCAACCGCGACAGCTTGGTGTTCCCCATGATCGGATAGGCCACCAGCAGGTCGGCGGGCTCGGCGCCCAACATCACCTCGGCTTCCGAAACCTTGGCCACCGTGAGCCCCGCCGCGCCCATCTTCTGTTGCAAGCCCGCCACGTAAATCGACTTGTGCGTCTTGGTATGGGGCCGCAGCCGCAACCCGTGCCGGCGCGCGTAATCGGCCACGCGCCCGAGGTTTCTCTCGAACCGGTCGAGATCCACCACCAGCGCCGGTGTTTCGATTTCCGAAACGTGCATACCTATCAGGATATAATTTCGGTGACTATATGAAGATTCCCCGGTTCGAGATGGAGCGGATGCAATCGACGTGGGAAAACGTCGTCGAAATGGATATGAGCGAGAGCGGCGTCCGTCCGGTCACGCTGCGCGAGTTGGGCGAGATGGGGCTCGATCTCGACGCCATCCTGAGTATGCCGCTCGGCTACAGCCAGTCCAATGGCACCGTTCCGTTGCGTGAAGCCCTGGCGGAGCAGTATCCGGGCGCGACCGCCGACCATATCGAAGTCACCAACGGCACTTCGGAAGCCAATTATCTGCTGGCGCTCTCGCTCCTCGGACCGGGCGACGAAGTGGCCCTCGAAGTGCCCAATTACATGCAGTACGGCGGCGTGCCGCAGAGCCTGGGCGCGCCTATTCGACGCTTCAGCCTGCGGCTCGACCACGGCTGGGAGCCCGATTGGGAGGAGTTCGAAGCCGCCGTCACCCCCAAAACCCGCCTCGTCTACCTCTCCAATCCCAACAACCCTACCGGTTCGGTGCTGTCCGGGGACGCCATGCGGCGCATTGTCGCGCGCTGCGAGGCGATGGGCGCCTGGCTGCTGGCCGACGAAGTGTACCTGGGCGCGGAGATCCTCTGCGCGCGCACCAAGAGCTTCTGGGGGATGAGCGATCGCGTGATCGTCGCCAGCGGTCTCTCCAAGGCGTACGGCATCCCCGGCGTGCGTATCGGCTGGATCGTGGGGCCGCCCGAGGTGGTGGCGGAGTGCTGGGCGCAGCACGATTACATCACCATCGGCCCCAACAAGATCTCCGATTTCGTGGCCCGCGCCGCCGTCCGCCCAGAAAATCGCGAGAAGCTCTACGCCCGCACCCGCGCCATCCTGCAGCACAATTTGCCCATCGTGCGCGATTGGGTGGCCGGCTTCGGAAAGTTCCTGGAGTTCCACGAGCCCCAGGCCGGCGCCCTGTGCCTGGTGCGCTACCATTCGGCCACCCCCAGCTTTCCGCTGTGCGAGCGCATCCGCGCGAACCAGAGCGTACTGATTGTGCCCGGAGTCCAGCTCGGACTCGAAGGCTTCCTCCGCCTGTGGCTCGGCGGCAAACCCGAATTCCTCCGCGAAGGGTTGCACCGCATCGGCGTGGAACTGGCGCGCGAGGCGGCTTGATCGTCATCCACTGAGGGATTTTCCGACACTCCGCGCCCGCCGCAAGATTCCAGCTAACCAGTTTGTCTCCTTGAAGTCTAAAGAGCAGCCGGATGGAGTTGACCGATGCAGCCATCGTCAGCAGGGCGCGCGCGGGCGATACCGACGCGTTCCGCGAGCTTGTGGAGCGCCACAGCCGTTCTCTCTTCCGGTTGGCTTTTCGTATGACTGGAAACCAACAGGACGCCGAGGATGTGGTGCAGGAAAGCTTCCTGCGAGCCTACCGCCAGCTTGCCAGTTTCGATGATCGGGCCAGCTTCGGCACGTGGATGTACCGCATCGCCTCCAACTGCTCGCTGGATCTGGTGCGGGCGCGGAAACGGCGGAACGACCGCACAGTCCCTGCCGATGACGACCGCGCCGAGGACCCGATGGCGCAGTTGCCCTCCACCGACCCCACCCCCGAGCGCATTGCGCTCTCCGGCGAAGTTCGCCAGCGTGTGGCCGATGCCATGGAAGAACTCAGCCCCACGGAGCGCACCGCTTTCGTATTGCGGCATTTCGAAGGGATGCGGATGGAAGAAGTCGGCCGCGTGTTGGAGTGCCAGCCGGGCGCGGCCAAACACAGCGTGTTCCGCGCGGTTCAGAAGCTGCGCCGCGCGCTCGATCCCCTGGTGAGTGTAGCCCGATGAACCACTTGAGCGAAGAAGAACTGATCTTGCACTACTACGGCGAAGAGGGCGATTCCCCCGAAGCCGCGCTACATCTGAACGAGTGCGCCGAATGCCGCGAACTCTATGGCTCGCTGCAGCGCGTGCTCAATGTGGTGAATACTCTACCGGTCCCGGAAATGGCGCCGGATTATGGCACGCAAGTCTGGCGGCGGATCGAGCGTCACGTGCCGGCGCGGCGCCGCTGGTGGTTCACCGGTCCGGCGTGGCGCTGGGCGGCGGCCGGCACGGCTTTCGCGGGATTGCTGGTGGCGGCATTCACCGCCGGCCGGTTCTATCAGCGGTCGCCCGCGCCCACGGCAATTGCCAAGGCCGACCCCGCGGCCCACGAGAAGATTCTGCTGGTGGCCGTGGGCGATTACCTGGAACGCTCTCAGATGGTGCTGATCGAACTGGCCAACGCCGATCCGAAAGCCTCGCTCGATATCTCCGCCGAGCAGGAACGCGCCGGCGACCTGGTGAGCGAGAGCCGTCTCTATCGCCAGACCGCGGCCCATACGGGCGATACGGCTGTGAGCAACGTGCTCGACGACGTCGATCGCGTCCTGATGGATATCGCGCGCGGGCCGTCCCAGCTCTCGCCCGCGGAACTGGAAAATGTGCGCCGGAGGCTGGAAGCCGAAGGCATTCTGTTGAAAATTCGGGTCCTCAGTTCCAACATGAGGAACCACGAAGGACCGGAGGCACAGCCTGCCGCCGGACAAAAACTATAACAAAGGTAAAACGAACATGACTCCGTCTCGAATTCCGATGATCGCCGGTTGCCTGCTGGCCGCGGCCACATGGCTGCCGGCGCAACCCACCCCCACGCCGCCCGTGCCTCCCGCGCCTCCGGCTCCGGCCGCCGCGCCGGCGCCGGCTGCCCGGCCCACTCCTGCGCCAATCCCGCCCATCCCGCCCCTGCCGCCTCTTCCTCCGCTGCCCAAGATCGAGCTCGATGCGCTGATGGACGATGCCAATCAGGGCCTGATCCGGCTCGATACGGGCGCTATCGGCGAGCAGACCGAAAGAGCCCGCGAGATGGCCGAAAAGGCTCGCGAAATGGCCGACGAGATCCGCGCTGGCATCGAGGACAAGTGGCTCATGATGTCCGATCAGTCCGACAAGATGAAGGAGATGGTGGAGCAGGCCAAGGATAAGGCCTGGATGTTCGCTCAGAACACGCCCATGCCGAACTCGAGCGTCCATGTCTTCACCGGTCGCCCTGTCATCTACGGGCGGAACTCGTCCGATGAGCGCCTCTATGAGAGCGGCAAGAGCTCCCTCGACGCACACCGTTTCGACGATGCCCTGTCGGCCTTCGGCGAAATAGTGTCGCGCGGCGGTAACAAAGTGGAAGGTGCGCTCTATTACAAGGCCTACACCCTGAACAAGATGGGACGGCGCGACGACGCCCTCAATGCCATCGCCGAGTTGCGCAAGAGCTATCCCAGCAGCCGTTGGCTGGACGACGCCAAGGCTCTGGAAATCGAAGTCAAACAGGCTGCCGGCAAGCCGGTATCTCCCGACGAACTGGGCCAGGACGATCTCAAGCTCCTGGCTCTCAACGGCCTGATGCAGACCGACCCGGAGCGCGCGTTCCCGGTACTCGAAGGCCTGTTGAAGGGTCCGCATTCGCCCCAATTGAAACTCAATGCCGTGTATGTGCTGGCGCAGAACCAATCGCCCAAGGCGCAGGCTCTGCTGGAGCAGATCGCTCGCGGTTCCACGGGGAATCCGGACCTTCAGTTGAAGGCCATCGGTTACTTCGTCGATACCAAGAACAAGCCCAGCCGCGCGCAACTTCTGGCCGAAGTTTACGCCAGCTCGAACGACGTTGCGCTGAAGTCCGCCATCCTTTCGGCCTTCCGTCGCAGTAACGACGTCGAGCACCTCACGCAGGTGGCCAAGACCGAAAAGAACGCGGAACTGCGGGATTCGGCCCTGCGCAGCCTCGGCGACGTCAATGGACAGCCCGAGCTATGGCAACTGTATGCCGCCGAGACCACCGCCGACGGCAAAACCAGGATTCTCAAATACATGTGGAACAACGGCAACACCGAGAAGCTTGCCGAGGTGGCTCGCACCGATAAGGATGCCAACGTTCGCAACACCGCCGTCGAGGTGCTCGCCAGCCACAAAGCTCCCAATGTCACGGCTTCGCTGATCGCCATTTACGGCGGCGATCAGGACAACCACGTCAAGAAGACCATCATCAACGAACTGGCCAGTCATCGCGACGCGAAATCCCTGATGGAGATCGGACGCAAAGAGAAGGACGTCGAGTTACAGAAGTCCATCGTGCGCGCCTTAGTCAACATCAAGACGCCGGAAGCCAACGACTATCTGCTGGAGATCTTCAAGAAATGACGCGCGCCGCGTGGATGATACTGGCAGCCACGCTTCCGCTGGCCGCTCAGCCAAAGCTGCTTGTCAACGCCAAGCCCGACACACATTCCGCCGCACAGGGCCTGGAGCATGAGTTCCAGGCCCTGGTGGCCGCCACACCGCAACCGTCGTGGATCGCCTACAGCGTGCCGTCCACCGGCACCATGTCCCTGGGCTGCGAGTTCGTAAGCCGCGACGGCGCCTGGTGGTCCACCGGAACCGTTCATCTGGAGCCGCCCGACCACGCTCTCATCCTCTTCCGCGTGGTGGCGGGCGCCGTGGAGCGCGTCCGCACGCTGTCGCCGGATTGCGAGATCGATGCCGGCGACACTCCCTTCCATTGGCTCACAGATGTGCAGCCGGCCCAGAGCGTCGCGCTGCTGGCGGCGTTTGCGACCCAGGAGCCGCCCCTCTCGTCGGCGGTGGGCGCCATCGCAGTGCACGGAGATCCGGCCGCCGACCGGGCGTTGGACCGTTTCGCCGCCGCCGGGCAGCTTGACACGTTGCGCTCGCGGGCCATCTCGTCGCTCGGTTCGGCGCGCGGACGGCACGGCTTCGAAGTGCTCAAGGGCCTGATTGAAAACGACCCCGACGAGCGCATCCGCACGCGAGCCATCGGCGCTCTCGAATCCAGCAAAGAGCCGGAAGCCGTCGATCTGCTGATCGCTCTCGCGCAAAGCGGCAAGGACGCCAAGGTGCGCGCCCAGGCCGTGCGTGAACTCGGCCACAAGCGGGAACCCAAGGCGCTGGCCGCAATCGGCGCCGCTTTGGATAAGGATACCGACCTCGCCGTGCAACGCGCCGCCTGCAGCGCGCTGCAAAGTTTGCCCGATGGCGCAGGCATCCCTCGCCTGATTCAATTCGCCAGGGAAACTCAGAACCAGCAACTTCGCCGCCAGGCGATGGGCTCGCTACAGAACTCCCACGATCCCCGCGCGCTGGCGTTCTTCGAAGACGTGTTGAAGAAGTAAGCGTCCGTCAGGAATTAGTCAGCTCACTTACCGGCTACCGCTCCCTCTCAGTCGCGGCTACGAAGCGCAACAGAGCCGCAACTGTGAGGGAGCGGTCGGCACGGTTACTTCGGAACCAGCCCTAACTGCAATGTGGTCGCGGCCCAACGCCAGTTCAAACTACGGAAACCGGCGTTCGGCCGCGGCCTCGAGCGTGAGTGGAGTTACTCCGACTATTGAATCGTTACCTGCACCGCATTCGCGGCTTTGCCCGCGGCGGTGAGCTGGACATTCACGTTCCCCTTACCGGCAAGCGCCGCCGGCAGTTGCACGTTCACCTGGTCCACTCCCGTGAAGGCTCCTTGCGAACCCGCATACAGCACAGGAGCGTTGATGCCCCCGACGGTCACGGTGACCCCGGAGGTGCCCGCGGCCTGCAGTCCGGTGCCATACAGAACCAGGTAGACCTGGTCCGTGGCCGCACCCATGTTGATTGGGCTGGCGAAGAACGATCCGGAGCTGTTCAGGGTATAGGCCGGTTCAACGGTCTGCGTGCCGCCGGCGGATACTCGAATCGCAGTAGCGGCGGCCAAGCCCAGGCCATTGAGCGTGAACAGGGCGGGTGCGACCGTGGCGACCTGAATGTTTGAGGCAGTCTGCGTCGTGCCGGCCGCGGTCACCTTGACCTGAGCGGTTCCCGGCGCTACGCCGGCGGGCACCTGAAACGTCAATTGCCAGGGCGAAACGAAGAGCAGCGGCGCGGCCGACGTCTTCCCGGCGGCATCCACAATCGAGACGGAAGTGGCGTCGAAGGATGTGGGCGCGGGACCCACAATCTCTCCAGGGGTTCCCGTGGCGAGATTCTGTCCGAAGGCAAATGCCAGTCCGCCCGGTGCGACGGCGGCGACGCTCTGGCTCGCGGCCGGGGAGATCGACGGCACACCGACCATGGCCGTCGTACCGGCTGTGGGTGCCAACGAAATGCCCCGCAGTACCTCGCCCGCGGCGGCGGTTCGCAGCGTGGTGAATTGTTCCTTGGCAGCAACCGTGGCGTCGGTATTCGCCAAAACGTCGGTGATCGAGACCAGTTTGTTGGGGTCCGCGCCCTGATCGCCATTGGCGCTCACCGTCGAAGTCACGGCCCAAAGCGTGACCGTACCGTCTCCATTGACCCTGCCGGTGAGGTTCCGCAGCCCGTCCGTGGCGGGGTTGAGAGACAAGGGATAACCGGACACGGGGTACTGCTGTCCGAGATTCAACCCATTCTGCAACACGTAGATCCTGCTCCAGGTCCCGTTGGCGAGAACCCACTTCTGTAGACCGGCGCTCGGGCTGGTAGCTGCGTCGGCCGCGGTACCGTCTCCCTCGTCGGCAACGTACAGCGTGGTGGCGTTGGCGAACCAGATGCCAAAGGGATAGTTGCCGGTCGAGTCGAGGCTCTTGGCGAGCACGGTGGGGAAGCCGGGGAGGACGGTGATGGGGGTGCTGGCGGCACTGGCGAGTGTCGGCAGCGTGCCGGCCGTTCCGGCCTGATACACAGTGTCGATGCCGTTGCTGCCGCTGCCCTTGGTGAAGTATAAGGTATTGTTGAAGATGGTCAGGCCGCGGAAATTGTTGTCCTTGCCCAGCTTGTCGGCGGCGTACGGACTTCCCGTCGCCGGGTTAGTGACTTGCGAGATGGAGAAGTTTCCAATCTGCGTGGGCGTTGTCGCCGCGGACTGCCCGGGTGTCGCCACCTGAACGCCCGTGGAAGCAACTACGTTGGCCGGCGTTCCACTGCCGTTGTTGGAATTGCCAACCATATAGTAAAGGCCGTTCGCCAGGAACGCCGCGCGGCCGTTGTTGCCGCTGTAGGCATTGGTAGGAGTTACCTGGATGGCGCCATTGGCTCCAACCTGGACTACTGAGCGAAAGTAACTTCCGCCCGATGGGTTAGTCGGATCGTAAACGCCCGGCGTGTTGGAGTTCGATACATCCACCGTATTGGGAGGAGCCACGTAAGCCATGAACGTCAGGGCGGTGCCGTCCGGGGACAGGTTGATGGCCAGCTCGGATTTCGAGCTGAAGCTGGTGTTAACCAGGTTGGACGGAATCGCCAGCGTGTTGACCAGCGTGCCGGTGGGCGTGATCTGATCCAGGTAGATCGGCGAGGTGATACCGAAGCTGCCATCGACCTTGTTGTTGTTCCACACGTTGTTGGCGCTGGCCGTCGAGGGAGCAGCGCCGCTATCGGTGGCCGTCGCGGTGCCGCACGCCGCCGTTGACGGACAGACGGGCGGTAAGGGCTGGCCGACGGCAACCGTGGAACCGTCGCCGGCGTAAACGCTGCGCGTGAGCACCAGGTTCCCGGATGTAAATCCCGAAAACGCCGAGGTCTGCGCGAAGATGGCCGCGGAAAGACCGGTCAAAATAAGTGATATCGTCAACGTTTTTGACATGTAGTTCTCCGGTGGAGGGTAAGCTGCCTGTCGCCAGGGCAGGACTTTCAACGATATCAGGAGAATGTTACAGGTCTGCGACTGCGAGGTTACAATAGTAACGCTCCGTACAGCCGAGTCCGTGCAAGGCCGCTGCGAAAACCGGATGTGTCCACGTGGCGATCCCCTCTCTGGTTGTAAGATCTTAAGGTATGACGAATCGGCGTGAGTTTCTAACTGCGGGAGCCGCCCTGATTGCCGGCTGTTTCCCCATCCGGGCGGGCGGCGGACCGAGGCAGGTCCTTCTGATGCGGCATGCGGAGAAGAACGCCAGCAAATTGGACCCCGACCTCAATCCCCGCGGTTACGCTCGGGCCGCGGCCCTGGTGCGGTTGTTTCCCGCGCGTTTCGATACGCCCGACTTTGTTTTTGCAACGAGGGCCTCCCGGCGCAGCAACCGCCCGGCGGAAACCGTGGCTCCGCTGGCGCGCGCTCTTCACCTGCAGGCTGACTTGCGTTTTGCCGATGAAGAGTACCCGTTTCTGGTCAAAGACCTGCTCTCCGATGCGCGGTACTCCGAAAAGACCGTGCTGATCTGCTGGCACCATGGCACCATCCCGCGGTTGGCCGCCAAGCTGGGCGTCGCCAACCCGCCTTCGATCTGGCCCGACGCGCAGTTCGATCGTATCTGGAAGATCCAGTACGACGGCGGCGTCGCCACCCTGAACGATTTGCCGCAACACCTGCTGGAAGGAGACTCCTGAGCCGGAGTACCGCACCGGGCCATTGGACCCGCGCCGTGAAAGTCGCTATGCTCCGAAGAATGCGGACAGTCCTAACCCGCTTATCGTGTGGGGAAATTTGGGAACCTGCGCCCCGCCCCACAAAGCCCGCGGAGGCCGTGAGAACGCCAGACAGATGGAAGAACGGGCGCGCGCGCTGGATCTCAAGCACCCGCACGAGGCTCACTGAGTAAGAGCGGCATGTTCCTTTTCGACTGGTTCCGGTCGTTTCTTCCGCTGCACAATCCCCTCGGCTTTGGCGCGGCCGATTTCCTGGAGTTGGCTCTGGCCGCGCTAGGTGTCGCGCTGGTGCTGTTGCGGGCGCGCTTCCAGGACGCCGCCCGGCGCTTCGCGGAGCGCACTGGCTGGTGCATGCTGCTGCTAGCCATGTTGCCGGTCGCGCTGCGCCTGGCCCTGCTGTGGCGCTTTCCGGTGCCTACAGCCAGCGGCGCGGACGATTTCAGCTACCTGCTGCTGGCCGACACGCTACGCCACTTCCGCCTGGCCAATCCAACCCATCCGTTCCACCAATTCTTCGAAGCGGTCTTCGTCCTGCAGGAGCCCACCTACAGCTCCATCTTTCCCTTGGGACAGGGGCTGAGTCTGGCGCTGGGCTGGGCCCTCCTCGGCCATCCGTGGGCTGGCGTGCTGCTTTCCGTCGCGGCCCTGTGCGCGCTCTCGTATTGGATGCTGCGCGCCTGGACTACGCCGGGCTGGGCGCTGGTGGGCGGCCTGCTGGCGGTGGCGATCTTCGGCCCGCTCAATCGCTGGACGAACCTGTATTGGGGCGGAGCGGTTTCCGCGGCGGCGGGATGCCTGATCTTCGGAGCCATTCCACGGCTCAAAGAGCGCTGGCGGATACGCGATGCCATTCTGCTGGGCGCCGGGATGGGCATCCAGGCGCTCTCGCGGCCCTACGAATCCTTATTCGTCGCCGTAGCCGTCGCTCTGTATTTTGGCAAGGATTGGTTCCGCCACAGTGCGGCGCGGCGCGCGATGACATGGGCGGCCCTGGCATTTCTGCCCGCGCTCTTGCTGACGCTGGCGCAGAACCGCCAGGTCACGGGGAGCTTCACCACCATGCCGTACCAACTGAGCCGCTATCAGTACGGCGTTCCCGCGGCATTCACTTTCGAACCCAACCCCCAGCCGCATCGCGCGCTGACCGCGGAACAGGACCTCGACTACCGCGCGCAGTCCGCCATACACGACGAAGCTCTGGATCTCGGCTTCATGGGCCGCCTGGGCGCGCGTGTCCGCTTCTATCGGTTCTTCTTCCTGGCGCCGCTGTACCTGGCGCTGCCGGTATTTTTGTTGGCGCTCCGCGAGTGGCGCTTCCGCTGGGTCGCACTGACTATCGTGCTGCTGGCGCTGGGCTCGAACGTCTATCCCTATTTCTATGCGCACTACATTGCCGTGGCCGCGTGCCTGTTTCTGCTGGTCTCGGTGACCGCGCTCGATCGTCTGACCCACATCTCGTGGCTGGCCGGCGCGGCCCACGTCATCCTCTGGATATGCGCCTTCCAGTTCCTCTTTTGGTACGGGATTCACCTGGCCGGCGACGACCGGATGCTGTTCGCGATGGCGCGTTACGAAAGCACGGACTTCATCGACTACGGCGATCCCGATGGGTACGCCGCCATCGATCGGAAGCTGGCCGCGGCTCCCGGCAAGCATCTGGTATTTGTGCGCTACTCTTCGCAGCACATGTTCCACGAGTGGATCCGCAACGCCGCCGATCCCGACAATGCGCGCGTAGTTTGGGCCGCCGACCGGGGTGCGGAGGAGAACGAGAAGCTGCGCCGCTATTATGCGGACCGAACCGCGTGGCTCGCCGAACCCGACGCCCGTCCGCCGCTGCTGGAATTACGGTGACAGGCAACTTAATTCCGAGGCGGAACTAAGTCCCCAGTCACCGAATTTTGTAAATCGCCACGATGAAGTCCGATTCCGGTTTGTAACTCGCGGCTTCGGGTCCCCAGCGGTACTCCGTCCGATAGTTGGAAATGATGTCCACCATTCCCACGATGTCGTAGTGCCGCGGGGCGTACTCGCCCCACCAACTGAAAACCGTGGGCGCGCCGTCCGAGCGCGACGCCCATAGATCCAGCGAGTCCACCAGGACCACGTACTCGGGTTTTGCCGTGCGGACTTCCTGTATCATCTCGTTGCGCATTTGCGCGGCGTACGGCTGATCCTCGGACATCGCAAACGTGTAGATGTAGCCCGTGGCCGAGTGCCGGTGCGAGTAGAAATAGATCTCGGGTTCCGACCCCATCACGGCAATCTGCGCATCGGGCGCGGTGTGCCGTCGAATGTAGTCGGCAACCGGAATCGCTTCGGGAAACGGATTGAGATCGTACAGCTCGCGCGAAACGTCGAACGGAGTTTCGCGAACCAGGTAGTGGCTCTGCCAAACCACCGAGCACGCCAGTGCCGCCACGAATAGCCAGATCCCGAACCCGCGTAGCGATCCAGCCACCACACCGGCGCACAGGGCGACGGCCGGCAGCATCAGCACGAAATAGTGTTCGCGGAAGTAGAATCCCGGGCAAACCGCCAGCGCGGAAAAGATCAGGAACGCCGTCAGGAAGAGCGCCGGCCCGCGGCTCTCCCGCTTCCACCAAGCCACCACCAGACCCACCAGCGACATCGCCCACAGCGCCGCGCTGCCGTTCATCAGCGAGGGGATTTCGCTTTTCAGGTTGTCCCAGGCGTCGGAAAGGCTGTTCTCGGAAGCGTACGCGCGCGCATATTGGAACGTCCAGAACCAGAACTTCGGGAAGACGCCGGCCATCCACAGAATGAGGCAGGTCAGAGCGAACGGCACGGCCGCGGCAACCCCGAAAAGAACCAGCCGGCGCGCGGTACGCATCCATCCGCCGGGATGTTTCCAGATCAGCCACGCGGCCCCAAACGCGGCGAAGAACATGCCGTGCTGCTTCATCAGGAAGGCGATGCCGAACAGCGCGCCGCTCCAGAAGAACGTGGTGGCGCGGCCGGAATCCATGGCGCGCAGCAGCAAGAGCAGGCCCGCCAGCGCGAAGAAAACTACGAAATGCGTGGCGTGCGCCGCGGTGCCCATCACCGCCAGCCCGAAGGAAAGCAGCGCGTAGGCCGCCGCGGCCGCCAGCCCCACCACGCTGGACAACAGCCGCCGGCCCAGCAGGTACAGCAGTAGGACGGTGGCCGCATTCATCAGCAGCAGCCCCAGGCGAATTCCGCCGATCGTCTGGCCGAACACCGCCATGATCGCCGCGTAGGCGGCATACGTCCCCGGCAGTTTCATATTGCACGCCAGGCTGTACGGTGGGATGCCCTGCAGAATCAACTGGCCGGCGTAGGCATACTCGCCTTCGTCGCGCTCGAGCGGCGTCTCACGCAGCCGCAGTCGCGAGAAAAGCATGAGCGGAAATGTGGCGAGGATCAACGCCAGCGCGGTCGAGCGCAACCAGCGCCGCCGCGCGTTCACGGTATGAGTCGAAGCCTCCACAGAGGTTCAGGATCGCACACTCCGATGTGCCGCCGCCCGTTATACTGGGAGTCCGAAATGCTACTTCGCTTCGCAACCATTAGCCTGGCTGTCACGCTGGCCTCGGCGCAACCGCCGGAGACCAAGGCTTTGCCCACCATTTGGGTGGTGGGAGATTCCACCGCCAACAATACCGACCACAAAGGCTGGGGCGATCCCTTCGCCGATTACTTCGATCTCACCAAGGTCGCCGTGACCAACCGCGCGCGCGCCGGCCGCAGCAGCCGCACCTTCTTCACCGAAGGCCTGTGGGACAAGGTGCGCGACGAGTTGAAGCCCGGCGATTTCGTGCTCATCCAGTTCGGCCACAACGATGGCAGCGCTCCCGATAAAGACCGTGCCCGCGGCTCGCTCCCGGGCATCGGCAACGAGTCGAAGTCCTTCACCATGCCCGACGGCAAAGAGGAAGTGGTCTACACTTTCGGCTGGTATATCCGCAAATTCATCGCCGATAGCAAGGCCAAGGGCGCCATCCCCATGCTGCTTTCCACCACCGTTCGCAATATTTGGAAAGACGGACAGGTGGAGCGCGGGCCGGGCAGTTTCGGAAAGTGGGACGCCGAAATCGCCAAGGCCGAGGGTGTGCCTTTCGTGGACGTCACCAACACCATCGCCGATCAATTCCAGCGCATGGGCGAGCAGCGCGTGAAGCCGCTCTTCCCCGTGGACCATACGCACACCAGCGCTGAAGGCGCCGATTTGAACGCCGCCCTGGTGGTCTCGGTTCTCAAGGATCTACCCGGCCAACCCTTCGCCAGGTACTTTTCGGATAAGGGCGCCGCGGTGACGCCCCGCCACTTGCTGCTCGGCATGGACCGCGCGGGGCTCAGTCTTCCGGTTCCGGCGAATCCCAAGTTGCCCACGCTCTTCGTGATCGGCGATTCGACGGTGCGCAACGGCCACGGAGACGGTGGCAGCGGCCAGTGGGGCTGGGGCGATCTGCTGCCCGATCTCTTCGACGCGTCCCGGATCAACGTGGTGAACCGCGCCGTGGGCGGCCTGAGCAGCCGGACCTATTTGACCTTTGGCGATTGGGACCGCGTGCTCTCCATGCTCAAGCGCGGCGATTTCGTCATCATGCAATTCGGCCACAACGACTCGAGCGCGCCCGACGACAAATTGCGCGCCCGCGGTACTCTGGCCGGCGTGGGCGAGGAGACCCGCGAGATCGACAATCCGCTCAGCATGCAGCGCGAAACGGTCCACACGTACGGTTGGTATTTGAAGAAGTTCATCGCCGACACTCGGGCGCACGGCGCCACCCCGATCGTCTGTTCCCCGGTTCCGCGCAAGGCGTGGAAAGACGGCAAGATCGTCCGCGTTTCCACCACCTACCAGAAGTGGGCGGCGGAAGTGGCCGCGTCGGAAGGCGTGGCCTTCGTGGACCTGGACGAAATCATCGCGCTGCGCTACGAGGCGATGGGGCCCGAGAAGGTGGAAGCCATGTTCGCCGATGCCGGGACGCACACCACACGGGCCGGCGCGGAACTGAATGCGGAGTGCGTGGTGGAGGGGTTAAGGGCGCTGAAGAACGATCCGCTGGACGGGTATTTCGCGGTCAAGGGGAACTGACCGGCCGGGGCGAGTCGGACCCGCCCGGTCCAACTCGCCTCCCTCGGTCCAACTGCCTACTTTCCGACCACCACCTACTTTCCGACCACCACGATCGAGAAGGAATCCGGCACCATCGGCCCGCGTCCCGGTCCGCGCCCTCCCTTTTTCTCGGCTGGCGGCGGAGCGTCGGCGGGCGGCGTCGGCGGCGCGCCGTACTCGGCGGCGATCAGCAGAATGCGGTTGGTCTTGCTATCCAGCGTCAGCGTCTTGGCGCCCACCATGGTCTTCACCGTCTGCTCCACCGCGAAACTGGTGGGGCTGCTTTCTTTGACGATGGTCAGGGTTCCATCGCCCTGCGAGCTGAATGCCTCCAGGGTTGCCGGGTTGAAGGCCGCGCCATCGGTGCCGCGCCCGATCGGCAGCGCGTCGATGATCTTCCCGTCCTTGGCGTTGAGGATCACCATGTTCTGCGGATTGCGGCAGGTGGCGAACAGAATCTGGTTCTTGGCGTCCAGCGCCAGCCCGGCGCAGCCACCGCCCTTGCCCGCCAGGTCGTAGCGCGTCTTCACCGTCAGGGTCTTGGCGTCCACCACGGCGATGCTGTCCTTGTCTTCCAGGTCCACGTAGATGGTGCCCTTGCCATCGGTGGCGGCCTGTTCCGGCGCGCCGCCCAGGTCGATGGTGCCCACCACTTCGCCACTCGCCGCGTCGATCACCGTGGCGTTGGGCGCACTGTGGCTCAGGATGTAGACGCGGTCGTTGAAGGCGTCGTACAGGTAGCCGTCGGGATTGCCCTTCACTTCGATGGTCTTGATAGTCGCCAGCGTCTTGCTGTCGAACAGGATCACCGGGTTGCTGCTGACGAACCCGTGGTTCGACTTCGACGACACCACGGCGCCGTGCGTCCGGTTGGCATTGGGAATCTCGCCCACCTTTTCGAGCGAGTCCAGGTTGAACACCGTGACCCGGCCTGGATTCCCGCTGCGTGCCACGTACAGGCGGCGGCCGTCCGCATCCGCCGTCACATAGTCGAAGCCGCCTTCGCCGCCCACTTTGGCGACCTTTTGTACCTTATAAGGGCCATCCTGGGCCAGCCCGATAGAGGCTGCCATGGCCAACAACACGCAAACTTGTCGCATGATTTCTCTCCTCACTGAGATTTGGAACAGTCAGTATACCGTGTCGAATGTGAACGCAGCATGAATGTGGGGCAGGTTGGTAACCTGCGGCCGAGTGGTACTCGGAATGGGCGGCATTTGCTTGCTGGTCTGCAAGCCGATTGCCACGCGCCACTGGAGTTTCTACATCTCCGGGATTCTCCGTGGAGATTTCTCTGAACTTTCTCCGAGTATTCCTGTACCGTAAGCGTGGATACCTGGAGTTTGCAGGCCGCTTACGATGCCAATCGCGATCGTTAATGGCCTGGCGTTCCGCGGTCGCGCGTTGACGGACTCGGAACTCGGGCCGATCCGCGGGATCGCGCGCGAGTTCGCCAATCTCGCCTGGACCGAATTGGCTGCGACGATTTGTGAATTGCTGCAATGGCGCCGCCCCAACCGAGGGCTCAAAACCCGCGAGTGTTATTCATTCCTTCGGAAACCGCATCGCCGGGGGTGGCTACCCTGGCTGACCATCCTGCAGCCGAGGTCTCGCTATCGCAGACAGAAGAGCGGCCGTTGGTATCATCGTCGGCCCGCGTACCTATTAACGATGGTCCTCAGCGGGACCGTGTGCCAACGCCTCCGGATCTACTTCGATCGAGCGCAACCATCGCGAAGAACAGGCTGAAAACCTGCCCCACATGAGACAGCGTACGAGCCTCAAGCGGCGCCCTGCCTGTGCCACGACGGCGAATCGCGCTCTTGAGAAAGTCGCGGCAATTCGGCGCTATCCCTCGAAGGCCTTGCGAACTTGTCCGGCCGCCCACGCCAGGTCCTCTTCGGAGACGATCAGCGGCGGGGCCAGGCGGATCACGAAATCGTGCGTCTCCTTGCAGAGCAGCCCCAGTTCCTTCAACCGCTCGCAATACGAACGCGCCGGCACCAGTAACTCGATGCCGATCAACAGCCCTCGCCCGCGGATCGCCTTGATGTGCGGATGGCGCAGCTTGCGCAACTCGTACAGCAGCCACGCGCCCAGCTCGGCCGAGCGATCTGCCAGCCGCTCATCCTCGATCACCCGCAACGCCGCACGCGCCGCCGCGCACGCCAGCGGATTGCCGCCGTACGTGCTGCCGTGGCTCCCCGGCCGGAATACCCCCAGAATCTCGCTCGACGAAACCACCGCCGATACCGGGTACACGCCGCCCGAGAGCGCCTTGCCCAGCACGTACACATCCGGCTGCACGTTCTCGTGCTGGCAGGCGAACATCCGTCCGGT
>Ga0181529_10000901_pt1 | contig 41115 bp, 43 predicted proteins | sample PEATcosm2014_Bin_36_FD_119763 | JGI IMG/M metagenome (GOLD analysis project Ga0181529, IMG submission 119763) | Peatland microbial communities from MTU Mesocosm Facility, Houghton, MI, USA - PEATcosm2014_Bin10_30_metaG | ecosystem: Environmental > Terrestrial > Soil > Wetlands > Peat | place... | reverse complement strand
TTCGACTGCGTATCGCTCCCTTTGCGGTTGAACCGCTGTTACGTTGCGTTATTGGCTGAGTCCCTGGCCAGAGCGGCAGGCTGTTCCCTGACCCCTGTTCCCTGTTCCCTGCCGTTAATTGAACAGCGTGCTGACGCTGGTCTCCATGTGGATGCTCTCGATCGCCCTGCCCAATAGCCCGGCGATGGAGAGCACCTTGATCTTCGGCACCCGCAGCGCCTCTTCGCGCAGCGGGATGGTGTTGGTCACGATCAACTGCTCCAGCCGTGACGCCGAAATGCGTTCCACCGCCGGGCCCGAGAGCACCGGATGCGAAGCGCATGCATACACCTTCTTCGCGCCCTGTTCCAGCAGCGCATCCACCGTTCCCACCAGCGTTCCGGCGGTGTCGATGATGTCGTCGAGGATGAGGCACGTGCGGCCTTCGACATCGCCGATCACGTTCATCACCTCGGTCACGTTCATGTCGGTCCGCCGCTTGTCGACGATGGCCAACGGAACTTCCAGCTTCCTGGCGAAAAAGCGCGCTCGCTCCACGCCTCCCGCATCCGGCGAAACCACCGTCAGATCGGCCAGTCCCAGGTCCCGGACGTAGCCCACCAGCACCGGGCTGGCGAACAAATGGTCGACCGGAATATTGAAAAAGCCCTGAATCTGCGCGGCGTGCAGATCGACCAGCAAGGCCCGGTTTGCACCGGCCGTACTCAGCAAATCTGCCACCAGCTTGGCCGTAATCGCCACGCGCGGACGGTCCTTGCGGTCCTGCCTCGCATAGCCGTAGTACGGCATCACAACCGTAATCCTGCCTGCCGATGCGCGCTTGAGCGCGTCGATCATAATCAGCAGTTCCATCAGGTGCTCGTCCACCGGGTGGCACGTGGGCTGGATCACAAACACATCCACGCCGCGTACGTTTTCCAGCAACTGAAAGTAAACTTCGCCGTCGGCAAACCGCTGCAGCTTGCTCTCGCCCAGCGGAACCCCGACGAATTTGCAGACCTCTTCGCTCAACGCGCGATTGGACGATCCGCAGAAAATCTTGAAGCGCTTGTCTTCACTCAGCTTGGGAGAGCGCTTCCGCTCCGCGGCCGGCTTGGCTCCATCCGGCGCGGACTTCTGTCCGTCGGAGGATGGCCTTGGCGCAGGCTGAGGAGTTTTTTCCAGCTCCTCAACCTGCCCTGAAATAGGGGAAAGGACCGCAGTCGTGTCTTGGTTGTTCACGTCGAAACCCTCCAGGCTGGTTGACCTTGGTAGCTCCTGCTGCTTTACGTCTTACGGCGCCTTGTTGCGGCGCCGCTACTTCGCCCTGCGAAATAAATCAGACTCGGCCTTTCAAACTTCTCGCTTCTGAACTTCTACGTTCGCGCCAATTTCGGCGCATCCTGCAAAACCTCAAAATCCGTCCAACTTTCGCGGCATGTTGCTGCCAGCGAAAAGAACCCTAAGTGCTCGTTCGCTCGTGCTTCCCTGAAGCGTCGACTCTTGGCTGGGCGACCAGGATTCGAACCTGGACTGAGTGCGTCAAAGGCACTTGACCTACCGTTAGTCGATCGCCCAGTAAACCCGTCCGATCGCGATAGGCCGGGACTTGATAGGTCGGGACTTCAGTCCCGGCATTCTCCCGCTCTAACCACCTCCGGGCTTTAGCCCCGGAGACTTGCCATTCATCGACCGCCCAGTATGTCACCGGTGTTCCCACCCGATGAACATCACTCTGCGAACATCCTCGCCCAGTACTCCGCTCTTGGCAAGGTTTCCGTAAGGATCGCCTTGCAGCCGGAGGCCTGAACGCGTTGTTGAGCCGCTCTCGCATCTGCCTCGGACCGGTAAAGTCCGAACAAAGCGGAGCCTGAACCCGAGAGCGCAGCGTACAAAGCCTTGCCGCTCAAGTCATCCGGACGGCCTTCACGAAGCCCGTCAGCCGGTGGTCCCATCAATTCGTGCTTGATTTCACGCAGGAGGGGATACTGAGGAAAGACGACCTGTTCAAAGTCGTTTTCTATCCCGGTGCGGACAAGCGCGAGAAGAATATTCCCGGCCAGACCGTTCAGTGCGCTGCCCTGTTCAGAGGTTTTACTTTGCCCCTCTAAACCACCCTGTTTTGTCTCAGAGCTGGATGAACCTTGGCGGCTACGAACGATACCGGATGTGTCAGACGCTTGCTCTGGCTGGAGCCCAACCCCAAAATAAGGGCGAACCCCAAAAACAGACGCATACACGTGACTCAACTCCTCTAGCCTATCCGGTTCCACAGGCGAAGTCAAGGTGCCAGGGGGCAGGGAACAGGGATCCCTGATCCCTGCTCCCTGTTCCCTAATCCCTGCCCCCTGTCTCTCATCCCACTCCTGAAACGCCTTGGGCGTCGACACTCCCACCTCCGGCACCGCCACCACGCACCACGTCGCCGGCAGGTCCGGCATGGCCGCCACCTGCTCCCCGCGCCCCGTCCCCAGCACCGCCCCGCCGATGAGAAACAGAGGCACATCCGAGCCCACCTCCGCTGCCAGCTCCAGCCGCGCCGGCTCCGGCAACGCCCATCCCAGCTCCCGCTCCAGCCCAATCAGCGCCGCCGCCGCGTTCGCCGACCCCGCCCCCAGTCCGCCCTGCACCGGCAACTCCTTCTGAATGTGAATCGTCACCTCGGCCGCGACCCCCATCCGCTCCAGCGCGCGCTCCACCATCTTCCACGCCGTATTCCGCCCATCCGTCGGCACCCCCGCATGGTTCGTCGTCAGCGTAATTGTCGTCGTCAGCCTATTTGCTTCTGAGATAGGCCGGGACTTCAGTCCCGGCATCCCAGGCGCAGAATCGATGCGGGCTTTAGCCCCCGGGACATGCTCCCCGTCCTCCCTCGAACCTCGAACCCCGGACCTCTCGCCCGGCTTCACTTCCACCGTCACCACGTCGTGCAGCGCCAGCGTCTGATAGAGCGTCGTCAGCGGATGAAAGCCGTCCGCCCGCACCGGCCCGATCGCCAGCCCCAGATTGATCTTCGAATACGAACGAACCCGCGTCGCCATCGCTTGCAATTCTAGAGCACCGCCCCTTCAGTTCGGATTCGATCGATCGAGGTGCTGAACCGCATTCTTCGAAATCAGCTTGAGCTTCGTTCCGTCCCACAAATACCAACGGTCAGCGGAATTGCCGCCCTCGTTCAAGCTGCCGATTACGTGGATTACCCGGCTGTCCCGTCTGTAGCCGACCCCACCATCCTTCTCGTCGTTCCACGAAACGGACCCCCACGGAAAGTCAAATACCTTACCAGTTATCGCATCGACGATGGAAAACGCGACGCAATCTGACCCGCATCCCCAGACCGCAACCGTGTAGTGGTCGGCAAAGTTTGGCCCTGCACTCTCATCCTCGCGAATGACCGTCCGAAAGCTCCTGGAGTTCGGCGTATTGTGCAGGGGCCGAGCCGGCGTTCCGTGAAAACGAATTTCAGCGGGGTATTTGCCGAACATTGGGTCATTCGCGACCGGCCCAAGAGCACCGGCTTGCGCATACGCTGATGCCGCCAACAATAGGACGTACGGGAATGATCGGAACATCGCCTGCGCTCTCTCGCGCAATGCTAGCACCAACGCCAATTCTCTTCGCCCTCAGAAGATCTCGAAGCTCACCCCGCCACTCGGTTCGGCAAATCCCGCCGGGCCCCTCACCCCACCCTCCCTTTGCGCCGATAACGAAAGAAAATCCGTCCGAGGCGGGAGCCCGCAGCCGCGACTCCCTTTCCCTGCGCCACGCGCCTCGGCGGCAAAGCGCGTCGGAGATGTGCAGATGAGCAGCAAAAAGCTGTCGGGGGCCGAACGTCGCACGACCAAACGGTACCGGCAATCGGGAGAGGCATGGATCGCCAGGCACGGATCGGACATCGCCTACCGCGGGCACATCCTCGACCTGAGCCTGGGCGGCTGCCTGCTCGCGCTCCACGATCCTTCGCCCTTTGAGTTCAAGATGGGGATGGCCGTCGATGTGGGCATCCATCAGGCATTGGTCACCTTCCGCGCGGTCGCCACCATCAGGCGCATATCGGAAGACCGGTCCGCCCTCGGAATCTGTTTCGCGGACATGGGCCGGCGGGCCCGCTCCGACCTGCTCGACCTGATGGCCGAACTGGAGGCAGCCGAAGCCGCCGAAGCTGCTGCCGCCGCCCTCCACCCTGGCTCGCTGATTCGCTGACTCGCCGGCTCGCTGCTTTTAGAGGATCACTAAGACCACCGTGCGGCCCAAACCGTTCAGTTTTTCTCCGCTTACGGCTCGAAGGGCCAGAACCTTCGTCGTTGTCTCAGCTCATAGCTGAAAGCTCATAGCTGAAAGCTGTACCCGAAACGCCTTCCGTTTTGGAGCGGCAACGGCGAGGCAATCATGCCGGCTTCAGCCCCGGGGCCTTTCTGACGGTGCGCACCTCCCGGCATTTCGCATCTCACACAATCCACTCAGTCAATCCCCCTTTTCCCACACTCCGCTCCTTGACACGCACGATAAAATGGAACTTAGGAGCAAGTGTGTCGTGCGCCGCTGCGCAGGACCTCCTCGCTCCCCGGACCAAGGTCCACGGAACCCTCTTTGACAACCCGAATCGCCGCCGAGTTCCCAGGCCTGCCCGGGCCTAAACCGGACTTGCCTGGACCTAAACCGGACTTAGGCCAGCCTTAAACCATGTGAACTGAATACGTTAGGACTCGAAGTACAGGGGAGGGAGGTACCCCACCACCCCCACCAAGTATGCTGTCTCTACTGGAGACCCGTCATGCGCGCCCTCGTCCTCGCACTCTCGGCAACCCCCGCTCTGGCTCTGGCTCAGACCCCTATGCCAATTCCGCCCAATCCCTACGCCCCCAACCCCTACGCCATCGTCAGTCCGCCGCCCACGCCCGCCAAACACGCCATGGTGGTCAGCATCCACCACGAGGCCTCGGACGCCGGCGTCGAGGTCCTCAAGGCCGGCGGCAACGCCGTCGATGCGGCGGTCGCGGTCGGCTTCGCGCTCGCCGTCGTCTTCCCCCAGGCAGGCAACCTCGGCGGCGGAGGCTTCATGCTCATCCGCATGAAGTCCGGTGACGCCCACTTCGTCGACTACCGCGAAGAAGCCCCCGCCGCGGCCACCGCCAACATGTACCTCGACCAGCACGGCAACATCGTCCCCGGCCTCTCCACGCGCGGCTACAAGGCCATCGGCGTCCCCGGCACGGTCGCCGGCCTCGCCTATGCGCAGAAGCATTATGGCCGCCTGACCCTGGCGCGGGACATGGCCCCCGCCATCCGCCTCGCCCGCGAGGGCTACATCCTCTCCGGCGAGGAAGCCCGCAACCTCGCCGACTCCCGAGCCCTCGCCCAGTTCCCCGAGTCGCACCACCTCTTCCAGCGCGACGGCAACTTCCTCAAGCCCGGCGACCGCTTCACCCAGCCCGAGCTCGCCCGCACCCTCACCCGCATCGCCGCCAACCCCGCCGTCTTCTACCACGGCGACATGGCCGCCGAGCTCGCCGCCGCAATCCAGCAGGGCGGAGGCCTCATCACCGCCGCCGACCTGGCCGCCTACCAGGTAAAGGACCGCGAGCCTCTGCGCGGCCACTACCGCGGGTACGACCTCCTCACCGCGCCGCCGCCGTCCTCCGGCGGCATCGTGCTGCTGGAGATCCTCAACATCCTCTCCGGCTACGACCTGGGCAAAATGGGCGACCGCACCCCCGCCCAGGTCCACCTCATCGCCGAAGCCTTCCGCCGCGCCTTCATGGACCGCGCCGACTACCTCGGCGACCCCGACTTCACCGCCATGCCCATCGCGCAGATGGCCTCGCCCGCCTACGCCGCCGCCTGGCGCAAGTCCATCGACCCCGGAAAGCCATCGCCCTCGGCCACGCTGGTCCGCCCCGCCGGCTTCCTGCCGCCGCCGCCCGCCGCCCCGCCCGCGCATGAGTCCACCCAAACCACCCAGTTCTCCGTGGTCGACGCCGAGGGCAACGCCGTCTCCAACACCTACACCCTCAACGGCCTCTTCGGCTCGGGCGTTACCGCCGGCGCGCTGGGCTTCCTGCTCAACAACGAGATGGACGACTTCACCTCCGCGCCCGGCCAACCCAACCAGTTTCACCTGATCCAGAGCGCGGCCAACGCCATCGCGCCGGGCAAGCGCCCGCTCTCCGCCATGACGCCCACCATCGTCCTTCAGCCCGATATCTGCGGCCCCAACAGCCTGAAATGCAAGCCCGGCAAGCCTCTGCTTGTCCTCGGCTCGCCCGGCGGCCCCACTATCATCACTACCGTCGCCAACGACCTCATCAGCATCCTGGACAATGGCCTCAACGTGCAGCAGGCCGCCGACGCACCCCGCTTCCACCACCAGTACCTGCCCGACACGCTCCAGGTCGAGAAGGCCTTCCCGCTGGACGTGGTCGACGCGCTCAAGGCGATGGGCTACACCGTCACCCGCACCAACGAGGCCGACGAGAAGAACCCTGGCGTCTGGGGCGACAGCGAAATGATCTACATCGACCCCAAAACCAACACCCTCCTCGGCGCCGACGACCAGCGCCACAAATTCGGCAAAGCCGCGGGATATTAGCTCTCAGTGAGTTCGGCTGATGCATCAGGAGTAGGGCCGTCTTCTAAAAGATCTTGATCTGTGATGGTCAATATCTTGTGCAGCACTGCCAGCATTTTCGATATGCCGTCTGTGTCGGAGATGCCTTCGGCGAGCGCTAGCTCTGCCTTCGAAATCGCCTTAGCTCGCGCGAGGTCTTTTCTACGGAGCGCGCCTAAGAACTCATCCTTTGTCTCGATAAAGCTCAGTGCAAACCGGATCTTTCGCAGCTTGCCTCTAAAGAGTGCATCGAAAAGTGCTAGACCATCGCTCTTCAATCCTGCTCCCTGTGCGGGCAAGAGATTAAGGCCACCAACGGCCAATGACCCCAACGGCCACAAAGCGATAAATCCTGCACCATCGCTCCGGGGCATCCTGCTAAACACAAAGAGCCCGCATAGGCCAGTGAGGAAGTTTGCGAATGAACCCGCCAACTGAAAGGTCACATATCGAAGGCCAAAGGCGCTCTTGTATCTCGTAAGGCGCACACGGACAATGCCCGTTAGGATGTTTCTGCCTCTCCAGGCGGCTCTCCAGCCCGTTTCCGAAAGCCACTGGAAGGGCCCTACCCGAAACTCTCGGATCGGGAATCGACTGAGCGATGCCGCTGTCCAATGACCAGCTTCGTGCATTGCTACCATGACCAAGTAGCAGACATAGATGATGCAGGCATTCCGCATCCCCCCGACGATGTCGGCGAGCAAGCTCAGGAGCCTGAATGAATGGGAACTCAAAGTGGTGCCATTCTAACGCTCACTTCCCCAGCGCCTTCCGAATCCCAGCCTCCGCCAGCGGCGCCATAATCGCATACCCCGCCGCGTTCGGATGCACCCCATCCGCACTCAGCCCCGGCTTCATCGCCCCATTCGCATCCGCCATCGGCGAGTAGTAGTCCACCCACACCATCCCCTCGCTCCTGCACCACGCCTCCAGCCGCGCGTTCAGCGCGCGAATCTTCGGCGCCGGCTCCAGCCCCTTGTGCCACCAGAAATCGCCCGCCGGCAGAATCGACGCGACCACCACCTTGATCCCGTTCGCCCGCGCCATCTCGGTCATCGCGCGAAAGTCGTCCAGCGTCATCTCGTCGGTCATCGGCCCGGTATTCTGCGCCACGTCGTTCGTCCCCGCCAGGATCACCACCGCCGCTGGATGCAGGTCCACCACATCCTGATGAAACCGCACCACCATCTGCGCCGTCGTCTGCCCGCTGATCCCGCGGTTCACATACGGCTTGCCCGGGAAGAACGTCCCCGTCCCCGGCTGCCGTCCCCAGGCGTCGGTAATCGAATCGCCATAGAACACCACCCGCCGCTCGCCCGCCGCGGCAGGCGCCAGCGCCGCATTCTCCGCCGCGTACCGTCCCAACTGCGCCCAGTCCATCAGCTTCGCCTGGACGGCCGCCAGCTGCTGCGCCACGTTGACGGGGGCCTGCGCCGATGCGGCTGCCTGTGCTCCACCCGCGATGGCGCAAAAGCCAGCGCCGCCAATCAACAATGTCCGCAGCAGAGTTTTCATTGCGCATTTCCTCCCGGAGGGCCGCACCGTGATTGTAGCCGCTTGGTCCGCTTGGTCCGCCGCGGCTGGGATGGGGCATTACTCCCTGGTTACCATTGAACACGCTCCGGCCCGCCGATTTTTGTGGGCGATCACCGCCTCGCCGGCATATACTCGGCTAGAGTGGGACGGAACCATGGGAATTGAAATCGAAATGCCCGGCAATGGAGGATCGGCGGAGCATCGGCGCGCGCGGCGTTACCGGCTGCTTGGCCAGGCAACCGCCCGGCCGCTGGATACCGACGTCACCATGCCCGGCCGCGTCATCGATGTCAGCACCAGCGGCTGCCTTCTGGTGGTCCCCTGCCTGGCCAAATTCGATATCGACACCTTCGTCGATGTCTGCGTCACCACCAACACCGCTACGTTCCGCGCACTTGCTTCCATTCGCCACTGCGTTCCCAACCACTGGCGGGTTGGCGTCTCCTTCGTCAATCTCAGCCGGCGCGGCCAGGAAGAACTCGCCCAGTTGATTGATGCCCTTGAGGCAGCCAAGCGCAGCGGCCGTCGCCACACCCACGAGGTCACGGTCCTGAGGCTTGCCGAGCAGCCCCCCTTCCAGCGGCTCTCGCCTGCCAACTGACTCCCATTTCATCCGGCGTCGCGGGCTGATAGCCTAACAAGCGATGCAACCTGGACTCTCAACCCACGTCTTCTTCCAGCACCGCCTGCACCCTGGCCTGCTGGACGCCCTCGCCGCCGCCGGCGCGCGCACCGCCGCCAGCGGCATGACCGCTGCCGGCAGCATGACCATCGAGGTCTTCGCCGCGCGCCACCACTTCGACTACACCGACGCCTCCGCCGTGCGCGAACTCGCCTCCTGGTTCCGCTCCAACGACGTCCGCGCCGTCCTGCACCAGCCCATTTACATCGCCGGCCACGGCAGGTCCTTCAGCAGCACGGACCAGGACCACTGGTCGCGTCACGTCGCGCCCAACCTCGACCTCATCGCGCCGGAGAAATCCAGCTGCATCGCCGCCATGGACGAGGTCAAGCGCGCCCTCGAGTCCGCCGAGCAGGTCCCCTTCACCGCCGCCGTCGTCTCGCTCGGCCTCAACCACTCCGCCTGGGACGAGCCCGCCATCGAGCGCTCCCTCACCGCCATCGAGCACCTGAAGGCCTTCGCCTCGCCGCTCGGCCTGCGCCTGCTGCTCGAAAACATGGAGAACGAGGTCACCACGCCCGAGCACCTGCTCTACATCCTCAAGACCGGCCACTTCGACTCCGTCGGCGTCTGCCTCGACCTCGGCCACCTGCACCTCGCCCAGCCGGTCGAAGGCGCGCCGCGGGACTCCGGCGTCGGCGCCGCCATCGAACTCCTCGGCACCCGCATCGCGCAGCTCCATCTCCACGATAACCACGGCCCCTTCAACCCGAATTCCGACATGAAGGACGAGCATCTCTGGCCCGGCGACGGCGCCCCCGCGGGTGGAATGATCGACTGGGCCGCCGTCTGCGCCTCGCTCGCCGCGTTGCCCGCCGCCACGCCCGGCATCCTCGAAGCCGAAAGCGGCCGCGATGAGCCCGCCGAATCCGTCACCCGCAAGGCCGAAAAAGCCTTCCGCACCCTCGCCGATCTCGCCGCCGCCGCGGCCTCGCAGAAGTTGTAACCGAAAGAAGCACATAATGTCTGAATCTGCACCGGAACCCGTTACACATCCAGCCCCCGTCGCCACCATCGCCTCGCTCGCCGCGCACCAAGGCCGGCGCGTCACCCTGCGCGGCTGGCTCTACAACATCCGCTCGTCCGGCAAGCTGCTCTTCCCCACCTTCCGCGACGGCACCGGCACCATCCAGGGCATCGTCCCCAAAGCCGCCGTGCCGCCCGAGGTCTTCGACCGCATCAAATCGCTCACCCAGGAGTCGTCCGTCATCGTCACCGGCCGCGTCCGCGCCGACTCCCGCGCCCCCTCCGGCTTCGAGCTGGACGTCGAAGACGTGGAAATCGTTCATCTCGTCCCCACCGGCGCGCCGTTTCCCATCACGCTCAAGGAGCATGGCGTCGACTTCCTCATGGAGCATCGCCACCTCTGGTTCCGCACCCCGCGCCAGTCGGCCATCCTGCGCGTGCGCGCTACCATCATGCGCGCGGCGCAGGAGTACTTCGACACCCACGGCTTCGTCCGCACCGACCCGCCCATCCTCACCCCCGCCGCCTGCGAAGGCACCAGCACGCTGTTCGAGCTCGACTACTTCGGCGACCCCGCCTACCTCACCCAGTCCGGCCAGCTCTACATCGAGGCGACCGCCCTCGCCCTGGGCAAGGTCTACAGCTTCGGCCCCACCTTCCGCGCGGAAAAATCGAAGACCCGCCGCCACCTCACCGAGTTCTGGATGATCGAGCCCGAGGTCGCCTTCATGGACCTCGAAGGCGACATGCAGCTCGCCGAAGCCTTCCTCATCCACATCGTCACCCGCGTACTGGAGCTCCACCGCGCCGACCTCAAAGTCATCGGCCGCGACATCGCCAAGCTCGAAGCCGTCATCGGAATCGCCCCACCCGAATCGGGTGTCCCCTCCGAGCCGCACTCGCGTGGGCAAGCCGCCTCATCCTCGACCCCGGAAAATGAAGATGGAAGTGTCATTCTGACCCTGAGCGAAGCGAAGGGGAAGAATCCCCGTATTTCGTCGGAAGCGCCGGGTGCCCCAAATCTCGATTCTGAGATGTGGGATGGTAGCGCCACCCAACCGGGTGCCCCACATCTCGCTTCTGAGATGTGGGATGGTAGCGCCACCCAACCGGGTGCCCCATCCAAGCTCCGCTTGGGTGGGCAGGCCGCCACCGGCGCCCCCCGCTTCCCCCGCCTCTCCTACGACGAAGCCCACCAGATGCTCGACGAGGCCTACAAGGCCGGCAAGCTCGAAGCCCCCCACGTCTACGGCGACGACCTCGGCTCGCCCGACGAGACCTACATCAGCTCCCAGTTCGACAAGCCCGTCATGATCCACCGCTACCCCGCCGCCATCAAGGCCTTCTACATGCAGCCCGACCCCGCCGACCCCACCAAGGCCCTCTGCGTCGACGTGCTCGCCCCCGAGGGCTACGGCGAGATCATCGGCGGCTCCCAGCGCGTCGACTCCTACGAGCTGCTCAAGTCGCGCATCGAAGAACACAACCTGCCCCTCGCCGCCTTCGAGTGGTACCTCGACCTCCGCCGTTACGGCTCCGTCCCCCACGCCGGCTTCGGCATGGGCATCGAGCGCGTCGTCGCCTGGCTCTGCGGCCTCGACCACGTCCGCGAAACCATCCCCTTCGCCAGAACCCTCAACAGAATTTATCCGTGAACCATGGAGAGAATCGAATTAGTCCCGAAACGCGGAAAACTCGCCCTGCTGCTACTCGGCAGTATCGCCTTCGTCAGCTTGGGGATCCTATTTCTCCAGTTCCCGCAGGAATTTGGCGGCGTTGGCGCATCGAGGGTCGATCTCGGATTCTTGTACGTGATCGGCTGGGTATCAATTCTCTTCTTTGGGGCCTGCGGGATTGCGATTGTGAAGCAACTCTTCGACCGACGGCCAAGACTCATTCTGGATGACAGAGGGATCTTCGACCGAACCCTTGGAACTCCCTTGATTCCATGGAGTTCGATTCAGAGCGCGAACATCGTTCAGGTGCGGAGAACGAAGTTCATAGCCCTGCTTCTCGTTGATGAAGAAGATCGCGTGGCGGCACTCCCAGCCGCAAAGCGTCTGGTGTCTGCGGCCAATCGAGGGTTGGGCTTCGGGAGGTTCAACCTCAGCCTGAGCGCTCTCGACGTCCCGGCAGACCAGATACTCCAGGTCATTCAAGAGCAAATCGGAATCGCCGGGTGCCCCACATCTCGCTTCTGAGATGTGGGATTGTCGCCACAAATCCTGAATGGAGCCCCAAACCGGCTGGGCACGGCTTCAACCGCGCCGTAGAAAGCCGCGCCGAAGGCGCTTCCGCTCTGCCCTGAGCGTGGTCGAAGGCCGGAGTGCAGGCGCAGCAGGAACGACTGAATTGCCGGGTGCCCCATTCATGCGGCTTCATCGCATGGGTGGGGTTTCAGCCATCCTTTACTTCCACTCGGGCCTAGTTTTCGGCTGCTAAAATAGTCCTATGCCACTGCGTTCTATCAACGCGACCGCAAAGCCCTACGTGCTCGGACAGCACCGTTTCGCCGCGATCACAGCGGTGGAAGGGCTGAAATTGAGCCGCAACGCGGAGGCACGTCTCGAGCGCACCCGGGCACTTTCTCCAGAGCAACGCCGCGCAGAAACAATCCGGGCCTTTGCGGAATCGCGGAAGCGCGGATGAGCCCTGAAGGCTACGATGCCTTCGAGGACCCTTACTGCTATCCCGGCACCTCTGTCCTTCGCAATCGCCTCAACATCCGCGACCAGGCCGAACTCGATGCCTTCGAGGTCGAAATCACCACCCTGCGTGCGGAAGAACCGTTGCCTCTTGGCGATTTCGGCCCGGCTCACTACCGCCGCATCCATCACCACCTGTTTCAGGACGTCTACCCCTGGGCCGGGCAATACCGGCGGGTGGCCCACCCACAAATCTGGGTGCCCCATTCATGACGGCCTCATCGTCATGGGTGGGGGTCGGAGCTACCGCTGCCACTCGGCCCGAAGCCGATCCTGATACGCCGCACCATCCTCACCGCGGTCCTTCCACAAGCCCAGGGAGTCCTTCATCGCCGCACTATTCCGGGCAAGGAATTCCGCCACCGCGAGACGGATCAAGTGCGCGCGCGAAGTCTTCCGCGCTCGGCTGAGTTCGTCCAGCCGCCGCGCCTCGTCGACCCGCAAATCCACCGAGACTCTCATCCACCCCAGCACCCTAAAACCTCGCCCGCAACTCAAAGCTCTCCGCCACCGGCTCCACAATCTTCACCCGCCCGTGCCCAGGATTGATCGCCTCCCGCGTGCGCAGCACACCAGCCCGTTCCAGCCGTTGCACGTCGCGCCGCACCGACTTCGTGTCCCGCTTCAGCGCAACCGCCAACTCGCTCACCGAGTGGGGCCGTTTCTGCGCCGCCTTGAACAGCCGCATCCGTTCCGCCGTCAGACACTCCAGCATCTCCATCGGAGAATCGAAGTTGATCGTCATCTCCGGTTCCAGCAGCTCCTTGCGCGCCAGTCGCTCTGCGCGCACGCGACCGCGCTCCGCCCACCCCTCAAATCCATCCGCCCGTATCGTCAGTTTCATGGCAACTCCTTTCGCAACTCCCGCACCTCGCGAATGAACCATTCACGCAAGCTGGGAAAATCCACATAATCGAACGGCCTCCACCGCACCCTTGAAATGCCGATGATGGTACCCGTGGCTGTTGTCATATCCCAACACACGGCCGTTATCCGTGCTCATCAGAAAATGATGGACGAACGCAAGATTGTGGCGGGCAATCTCCCCATCCAAGCCCCGCCAGACCTCTTCGCGAATCACTCCCCGGCCAGCCGCGCATCGGACTGGCGTAACCTCATCGACGACCTTCCGCAACGTTCTCTTCGGCGGCACTGCCCAATGCTAGCACAGCTGGGGCATCAATTTCCCTACCTGCGTTCACATGCCCTCTTTTCCACCGCCCCACCCTGTCAAGAAAAATCGCGCAACCCACTCCGTCCCCACAACTTAGCCCCGCGCCAATTCCCCTACCAACCGCGTAGAATAGAAGCAGGGGATTGGATCGCAGGCAGGGGTGGAGATGCGATCCAAAGCTAAAGGGGGAAAATGAATGAAAAAGTATATATAGCGGAGTATATACGCGTCCATAACCTCAACCGAATCAGTTGCCATTTGTATATACAAACCCGCAACCTCAACAGTATCAACAAAAGTTTGTATATACAAAGGGGGGGGTACCCATGCCAAGCAAAGCTCGCGCCGCCGTCGCCGCATCCATCCTCATCTGCTGCCTGACGCTCGCCGCGCAGGAGAGAGGCGTCTGGGGCGCCGTCAGCTCGAACGCCCGGTCCATCACCGGCGATGTGGAGCTCTCGGGCGACAGGGTCAGCATCAACTTTGTAAGCTTTCCCATCGCGCGGATTCGCGGCCTCGAGCCAGCCGAGCTGAGCGCCGCCTTCGACGCGGACAGCAACTCGCCCGGAACCGGCAGCCTCTACCGGCTGAACGTCCCTTTCTCCCGGAAGTTCCTGCGCAAGAACACCCTGTGCGGCGCGGAAGATACGCAGTGGATGGCAACCTACGTCCGCGGCAACGGGCTGCAGATTGCCTTCTTCTCCGGCCAGAAGCCGCCCGTCTTCACCCTGGAAGCGCTGGCGAATTCATCCGACACCTGCGGCGTATTCTCTTACGCCAGGTGATTTTCTTGCGCCAGGTGACTTGCGCGACCGCAGCCCCAGGCCCCCTTCGGCGCGAACTCTACGGCTTGTGGAACCGCCCCACCAGCACGCCCTTGTCCAGGATGTGGCCGTTGATCGCGGCCAGCACGTCGGCGCGGGTCGCATCCGGTCCCAGCGCCAGCTTGGTGTCCAGCGCAAACAGCTCCCAGGTGTAGTGGTGGTACGGCCCGGCCGGGCCCATGCCCATGCCCGCGTAGCCCACATTCTTCCATTGGTTCCGCGCCTGGATGGTTCCGTCCGGCAACTGCGCGACGTTCGGCACCGCCTCGGGAAGCCCGGTCGCGGTGCCGGGAATGTTGAAGATCAGCCAGTGCAGCATCTCCTCGGTGGTCTTCGCCTTCGACGTGTCCGGATCGTGCAGGATCAGCGCGAAGCTGACCGTGCCGTCGGGCACATGCGTCCACTGCAACGCTGGCGAAACCACGGCGGGACCGGCGTAATAGGAGTACTTGCCGGGGATGATGCCGCCGTCTTCAAATGCCGTCGAGGTCAGCGTCAGTCCCGGTTTCTCCGGGGGAGGCGGTGCAGCCGGCTTGGGCGTCTGCGCCACCAACCCAACCGATGCCACCGAAAACACCAATGCGAAGAAACCCACTTTGCCCTTTATGCTCATTCCTTACCCCGATCTCCGATGTTTCGGCGCGGCAAAACTCCCGCCCCGCTCGCGGCCACATTACACCACAACCGCGACCCCATTCGCCTCAATTCCGGTTAACTTCCCGCCGTCAGCGCCGCTTCAGCGCCTCCAGCTCGTCCAGCGTACGCGGCCAGTCCTTGCCCAGCAGGCGCGACAGGCTCCTGTCCGCCAGCACCTTGCCGCCGGTCTGGCACACCGCGCAGTAGTTGGTCTCGTTGTCTGCGTAGCGAATGCGCTGCACCGGCTGGCCGCAGCGCGGGCACGGTTGGCCGAAGCGCCCATGCACCGCCATCTCCTCGCGGAACGCCGTCACCTTCTCCGGGAACGCCGCGTCCGCCTCGGCGCGCAGCCGGACGATCCACAGCTCCAGCGTCTCCCGCGTCGCCGTGTACATCCGCTGCCACTCCTCCGGCGTCAGCTTGTGGGTCAGCGCGATCGGCGACAGCCGCGCCGCGTGCAGAATCTCATCCGAGTATGCGTTGCCAATCCCGCTCACGATCCGCGGATCGGTCAGCGCGCGCTTCAGCGTTCGGTTCTCGGCGGTCAGCGCCGCGCGAAACTCCTCCAGCCCGCTCGCCAGCACGTCGATCCCGCCCGGATCGGCCGCCGCCAGCCCGGCTTCGTCCGCCAGCACATGCAGCGACGCCCGCCGCTTCGACCCCGCCTCGGTCAGCACCAGCGATCCGTTGGGAAAGTCGAACGCCGCCAGCGCGTTTCGCCCCGCCAGCTTCGCTCCTGGCGCGCGCCAGTGCAGCCGCCCGGCGATCATCAGGTGCAGCACCAGCCACGTGCCGCTATCGAAGCCGAAGGCAATGCGTTTGCCCACCCGCCGCAGCTCGCGCACCACGCGGCCCTCCACGCTCGCGAGCGGAGGGTCGACCGTCCGCAGCAGGAACGCGCTGGCCAGCCGCACCCCCAGCAGCGGCTGCCCCACCACGCGCGGCGTCAGCGCGTGAATATAGGCGGCGATGTCGGGCAACTCCGGCATCCATAAAACTTAACACCGATCGTAGAATAGCCGCATGGACGGCACGCGCATCGACAAATGGCTGTGGGCGGCGCGCTTCTTCAAGACGCGCGAGCTGGCCTCGAAGGCTTGCGAGATGGGCCGCATCGCGTCCAACGGCATCCGCGCCAAGCCCGCCCGCGAGGTCCGCGCCGGCGACATGCTGCGTATCAGGAACGAAGCCGCCGAGTTTGAGATCGAAGTGCTCGCGCTCAGCCAGCAGCGCGGCCCCGCCGCGGTCGCGCAGACCCTCTACCGCGAGACCGAAGCCAGCGCCGAAGCTCGCCGCAAGGCCGCGGAAGAGCGCCGCCTGCTCGGCCCGCTCGACTTCAGTCCGCCCGGGCGCCCCACCAAGCGCGATCGCCGCCTCATCCATGGTTTTGTCCGCGGACGCTAGCTTTAGCGGGGGCCGCGCGCGGCCCGGATTCGCCAGCGTCGCGGTTTGGCCGTAATCTAATCCAGACCATGAAGAAGAAACTACGCGTCGGCATTCTCTTCGGCGGCCGTTCGGGCGAGCACGAAGTCTCGCTGCTCTCCGCCGCCTCCATCCTCGAGGCCATCGACCGCAAGAAGTACGACGTGGTCCCCATCGGCATCGACAAGCAGGGCCGCTGGCTCACGGGCGTCGAGGCCGACCGCCTGCTCCGCGGCAACCCGCTGGCGCAGCCGGCACTCCCCAGCTTGGCTGCGCCGGAGGACCCCATCAAGTTCGACGCCGGGTTCGCTGCCGAGTTCGCTGCCGCGGCGGCCGTCCTGCGCAGCGGCGAGGAGCTGCACATTCCGCCGGCGCCTCCGCGAAGGCGCGCCACGGACTCCCTGCAGCACGTCGCCAGCGCCGAACTCGCGCAGCCCGGCAACCCGCTGGCCGCTTCGCTCGACGTCGTCTTTCCCGTGCTGCACGGCACCTTCGGCGAAGACGGAACCATCCAGGGCCTCTTCGAGCTGGCCGGCGTCGCCTACGTCGGCTCCGGGGTGCTCGGCTCGTCCGCCGCGATGGACAAGGATGTCATGAAGCGGCTGTTCGCCGCCGACCGCCTGTCGCAGACGCCCTACGTCACTCTGCTGCGCAGCCAGTGGCGCGCCGGCCCGAAGCGCGCCACCCGGCTGATCGAGAAAGCGCTGGCCTATCCGGTCTTCGTCAAGCCGGCAAACCTCGGCAGCTCGGTCGGCATCAGCAAGGTGCACGGCCGCGGCGAACTGGCTGCCGCGATGGACCTCGCCGCCGGCTTCGACCGCAAGCTGGTCGTCGAGCAGGGCGTGGGCGGCCCGGGAGTGAAGCCCCGCGAGTTCGAAGTGTCGGTGCTGGGCAACGACGCGCCCGAAGTGTCCGTGGTTGGCGAGATCGTCCCCAACAAGGAGTTCTACGACTACGAGTCGAAGTATGAGCCGTCCGCGAATCCTTCCATCCCCATCGTCCCCGCGCAGCTCAGCGCGGCCGAATCGAAGCGCATTCGCGCGCTGGCGCTGGCCGCCTTCCGCGCCTGCGATTGCGCCGGCCTCGCCCGCGTGGATTTCCTGATGGAGCCCGCCCGCGACGCCCAGGGCCGCAAGGTCCGCAGTCCGCGCGTCTTCGTCAACGAGATCAACACCATGCCCGGCTTCACCGGCATCTCCATGTTTCCCAAGCTGTGGAAGGCCAGCGGCGTGCCGTACCGGAAGCTCATCGACCGCCTGATCTCGCTCGCCCTCGAACGCCATCGCGAGAAGCAGCAGACCCGCTTCACCAAATAGTGGAGTACGCGGCTTCGCAAGGTCAGCCCGCGGGTTCTAAGATGTTGGGGCCGGACAATCCTGTCCATAGAATCTGTTCCGAGGAGCGATCTTTGATCAAGAACGTGTTTTTCGCATTCCTGCAGTTTGTCCTGTTCTCACTTGTGTACGTGGCGGGTGTCATCCTGGCCGCATTTCCGGCCTACCGCTTTCTTTCGTACGTCACCGTCATGTCCAATGGGACGAAATTCCAGTGGGGCGGAGTCCTGCTTTCCGCCGCACTGTTCCTCCTGGTTCTGCTGATTGAGGCATTGCGCAAGCGATTGCGCGGCGCGGCCCCTTGGACGGCACTGGCGTTTGTGCTGGCCGCGGTCGTAGAATTCGTGGTCAGGTTTGGCGTCACCAGCCCCGATCGATAGAGAGAGAATGCGACCAGAAACCGGCTCGGACGAATTTTTTGAACGCCTGGGCCACGCTCAGGCCAGGCTTGACCAGGGCTTCGCGCGGCTTCCGCCGAGCCCGCAGCCGGCGTTGGGTGAGGACGCGGCGGCCATCCTCGCCGAGGCGGCCGAGCGCCTGCACGACAACGATCCCTACTGGCACCCCCTCTACGCCGGCCAGATGCTGAAGCCGCCGCATCCCATCGCGCGCGCGGCCTACACGCTGGCGATGTCGGTGAACCCCAACAACCATGCGCTCGACGGCGGACGCGCCAGCTCGGCGATGGAACTGGAGGCCGTCGCGGCGCTGGCCGCGATGTTCGGTTTTCCCGAGCACCTCGGCCATCTCTCCAGCAGCGGCACCTTCGCCAATCTGGAAGCGCTCTGGGTCTCCAGCCAATTGCATCGCGAGCAGGGAAGACTGCGGGCGGTCGCGGCGTCCGACCAGGCCCACTACACCCACACGCGCGTCTCCGCCGTGCTGGGCCTTCCGTGCATCGCCATCCATTCCGACAGTGCCGGCCGCATGAACCTCGACGCGCTGGAACTCGCTCTGCAAACGCGTGGCGTCGACACCGTGGTCGCCACGCTTGGGACCACCGCCATCGGCGCAGTCGATCCGTTGGACGGGATCCTTGAATTGCAGAAAAAGTATGGCTTCCGCGTGCATGTGGACGCGGCATACGGCGGTTACTTCACGCTCGCCGGCAATCTCGGCCCCAAGACGCGCGCCGCTCTCGACGCGATTCCGCGGGCCGACTCCGTCGCCATCGACCCGCACAAGCACGGCCTGCAACCCTACGGCTGCGGCTGTATTCTGTTCGCCGACCCGTCGGTGGGCCGCTTCTACAAGCACAATTCGCCGTACACGTACTTCACCTCGAAGCAGCTGCATCTGGGCGAAATCTCGCTCGAGTGCTCGCGCGCCGGGGCTGCGGCGGTGGCGCTGTGGGCGACGCAGCGGTTGCTGCCGTATACGGCCGGCGGCGAGTTCGCCTGCGGCCTGGAAGCCGGACGCGAGGCGGCGCTGGCCCTGCGGCAAAAGCTCGCGGAAGATCCGCGCGTTGTCCTGCCCATCGCCCCGCCCGCGCTCGATATTGTGTTCTGGGCGCCGCGCGGCCGCACCCTCGAAGAGACCTCCGCCCGCTCCCAGGCCATCTTCGACGAGGCCCGGCGAAGGGACCTCTATCTGGCGCTGGCCACTCTGCCGGCACGGTTCTTTCCCGCGGCGGCCTGGCCCGGCTCCCCGGCCGACGCGCAGGTCACCTGCCTGCGTTCCGTGATGATGAAGCCGGAACACCGCGCGTGGGTGGATGAGATCGCGGGGCGCCTGGACGAGGCCACTGGCGCCGTCTTCGACGCCGTCCATACCCGGTAAGGGGCATTCGCGCCCACCGAAATGATTATGCGGCCTCGTGGTCCGTCCACTTCCCGCTTTGGTAAGCTATATAGATTGTTGTCCCAGCGGACGGCGCACATCCGGCCTCAAAGCCGGGTCTCTGGAATGTTGGAACACATTTCTAGCTATCCCAAAGGACTTGTCGCAAGATGACCTCTTCCAACTCTTCTGCTCAGGCTCCTCCCGTCGCCGACCTGGCGGCCCGCCGGATCGCATACTTTTCCATGGAGATCGCCCTGGCCAAGGACGTCCCGACCTACTCGGGCGGTCTCGGCATGCTGGCCGGCGACACCCTGCGCTCCGCGGCAGACACCGCCGCGCCCATGGTCGCCGTCTCGCTGGTGCATCGCCGCGGATACTTCCGGCAGCACCTGGACTCCATCGGCCAGCAGACCGAGTCCGATGTGCCGTGGACGCCGGAAACCACGCTGCCCAGCGCGCAGCGCGTGGTCGCCATCGCCATGCAGGGACGCAAGATTTCGATCTGCGCCTGGCGCTTCGACGTGGCCGGCGTCGCCGGGCATGTGATCCCGGTGTTTTTGCTGGACACCGACCTGGAAGGCAACGACCTCTACGACCGCCGGCTCACCGACCACCTCTACGGCGGCGACACCTACTACCGGCTCTGCCAGGAGACGGTGCTCGGGCTGGGCGGCGTCGCGCTGCTGAAGGAGCTCGGCGTAAAGCCGGACGTCTACCACATGAACGAGGGCCACGCCGCGCTGCTCGGCATCGGGCTGCTGGAGGAGCGCCTTGGCGGCGCGCCGCTGGAGCAGGCGACCGAGGAAGATGTGGCCGCCATCGCCCAGCAATGCGTCTTCACCACGCACACGCCCGTGCCCGCCGGACACGACCAGTTCGGACTGGACCAGATGTATACCGTTCTGGGCGCCGATCGCGGCAACGCCATCGAGCGCTTCGGATGCCTGCACAACGGGCTGCTCAACATGACCTACCTGGCCCTGCGCTTCTCCCGCTACGTCAACGGCGTGGCCATGCAGCACGGCAAGGTCTCGCAGCAGATGTTTCCGGACTACCATGTCCACGCCATTACCAACGGCGTCCATGCGGCAACCTGGCTCTCCATGCCCATGCAGGTGCTGCTGGACACCGAGATCCCCGAGTGGCGCCACGACAACCAGTACTTCCGCTCGGTCTACGGCATTGCGCCGGCCAAGATCGCGAACTGCCATGAGATCTCCAAGCAGAGGCTCTTCGCCGAGGTGGCGCGCCGTTCCGGCTTGCAGTTCAACCCCAAGATGCTGACCCTGGGCTTCGCGCGCCGCGTGGCGACCTACAAGCGGGCCGACCTGCTCTTCCGCGACCCCAAGCGCCTCGCCCGGCTGGCGAAGAAGATCGGCGGCCTGCAGATCCTGTTTGCCGGCAAGGCCCATCCCGCCGACGTCGCCGGCAAAGGTCTGATCCGCGAAGTATTCGAGGCGGCGGCCAGCCTGAAGGCCAGCGGCGTGCGCATCCTCTATCTCGAAAACTACGACTGGGAGCTGGGCGGCCTGCTCACCCAGGGCGTCGACGTGTGGGTCAACACGCCGCGCCGTCCGTACGAGGCATCCGGCACCTCCGGCATGAAGGCCGCGCTAAACGGCGTGCCCTCGCTCAGCGTGCTCGACGGCTGGTGGATCGAAGGATGCGCGGAGGACGTCACCGGCTGGGCCATCGACGACGCCGACGACGAGGACGGCGAAGCGTCCAGCCTGTACGACAAGTTGGAGACCAAGATCGCGCCGCTCTACGCCCGGCCCAACGCCTGGGCGCGCATGCAGCAGCACTGCATCGGCATCAACGGCGCGTTCTTCAACACCCACCGCATGCTCGGCCAGTATTTTGCCAACGCCTACTTCCCGCAGATGTCGGAGGAGCAGGCCATCCCCGTAGCCGTCGATATCCTGGCCAACCGCCGCAGCTCCGACCGCCGCAAATCCTCCCGGGAATCCGCCCTCGTCTAGAACAGAATCAGAGTTCCCCCAGTATTGGAGGAATCTATGAATCTGAAAGGCAAGTTCATTTCGCTGATCTACGCCCTGACGCTTCTGGGATGCGCCTTTTTTGCCGGACTCGACGCATTTGGCTTTGCCTTCGCGATCGGGGACGGAGATGGGCAAGTAGGCCTTGCATCCGGAACTCTTGTCATCGGCACACTCGTAGGCGGCGTAGGGCTGGTAATTGCGGCGCTTGGCTCCTGGACCCGATGGCGGGGCATAAGCCTCATTGCCCTGGTAAGCGCCCTTGTCGTGCTGCCTGCGGCGGTGCTCTACGGGTGGGGGAACGGCCGCGCCAACTGGATCAATACACGACATGGAATGCATTTTGGCTGGTGGAGCTGGGCATCGGCCATTCTGCCACCGTTCCTCGACCTGGCGGCGTTGGGACTGTCCTGGCTCCGCTTCCGGAGATTTCACCACGTGGCATCGCGCTGAAAGCGCGACATATACCAGCCTAGGCCGAAGGCCTAGGTTGGTAGCCCAGGAATGCACCGGAGCGCTGAAAGCGCGACATATACCAGCCTGGGCCGAAGGCCTGGGTTGGTAGCCCAGGAATCCACCGGAGCGCTGCAGGCGCGACATAAAGGCTCGGGGACGCCCCGTGGGCCTTTTCCTCCTTGATCCACATCGCGCCCCACCCCAAAACCGTGTCAACCCCCCCAAAACACCTAAATAACACAAAACAAGCCAAATAGAGATGAAATTGGATGGCAGATGAGTTACGGTCAACGTGGTAGAATAGAACTAGAAGATTAAACCAGGAAAAGGCCGCACCGCTACCGCGCTGCGGCCTTCCCCTTTTAACCCGCACCCGCACAGGAGAACACCATGCAAACCCGCAGCGACAGCCGCAAACCCATCCCCAACCCACGCGGAAACCAGACCCAGCCCGTACCCAAACCGGCGCTTCCACGCACTCCAAACGGCCGTTTTACCCCCGAATTCCGGCCAAATCCACCCCTAACCCCAATGCCTGGGCTAATTTAGCCGTAACCCCTTTGGATAGACGTCGATACAGCAACCCAACCCCCGTAACTCCATGATTTCCGGCCATTTCTCCGCAAGATACCGGGGGGAGGGTGGCACGGGCCCGGTACTCGTGGAAAGCTCTGCGCAAAAGCCTGCGCGACAAAAAACGGCCCCTCGCGTGAGGGGCCAATCTGCCTTGGTTCTCTCTGGTAAGGAGAGCTTGGTGCGGTCGCGCTCTTGGGCCCGATTCCGCGAAACTCTGGGGCGGGCGGCGGGAGGAACCTTAGCCGGTTTCCCCGCCGGTCCCCGCCGTTTCGTCCCGGGGAGGACTACTGATTCACCCCGCCTGCCGGCTGCGCGCTCTGGCTTGGCGCACCCGGGGATGTGGGCGCTGGATATACGTTGGAAGCTGAGGAACCCGGCGCAGGACTCATCGTGGCCAGGCTGTTGTGCAGCAGCGTTACGCGAACGCCGTTGGTGAGTTCTGCCTCGCCCTCGGCCTGCGTCCCGGCCGCTGGCTGCGTGCCCGTGGTCGTCGCCTTGCCCAGGCCGGTGCGATAGATGCGGTAGAGCGGCACCTGATGCTCGGTCACCAGATAGCGGGCCACGGAGTCTGCCATGGCTTGCGAACTCTGCACGCCGCTGCGGCTGTACCCCTGGATTTCGACGATGTAGCCCTTCTCTCCGGCCAGCTTCGCGGCCAGTTCGTCAAGATCGGACTTGCCCTGCGGACCCAGAGTCGTCCGGCCGGCAGCGAACTTCACGTCGGCGGAAGTGACCTGGCTGTACTGGTCCAGGTTGCTCACGGTTCCATTCAGACTGTCGGTACGGGTGATGGCGCCGGTCGCTGTGCTCTGGGCGGCGTTGGCCTTGCTGGCCGCGTCGGCGGCGTGGGCATCGGCTGTGTTGGCCGCCATCATGGCGTTGTAGATCCCCTCGGAGGCGCGGCGGTCCACGTCCTTAATGTCATTGGCGTTCTTCGCCTGCAACTGGTCAAGCTCGTTGGTGCGGTCGCGGATCGGGTCGACCTCGCGCTGTACCCACTTCTTGCGTGCAAATGGATTCACGTGCCCCCAGAAACCTTCGCGCGACTGGTTCTCCAGCGGCTTGCCGGTCGCGTAGGTGGTGCTGTCATTCGGATTGATAGCAGCGGAAGGGGCCGATTGGGATGCCGCCGGTGGCGTCGACTGGTCTGTCGCGGGCGTCTGCGCAAACGTGGTTGCTCCCATAGCTCCTCCTAGAACCAGAGTGGAAAGACCGAAGCCTTTAGCAAGATTCATCATGGGGTGACTCTCCTGGGACCGAAGGTCTGTGCGGCGACTGCCGGCAGGCATCCGGTTGCCATGGCTTAGAGCAAGCCTTCGGCCAAACCCAGCCGGTGGCGGCAAAGTAACTTGCAATCAAAGAGATAGAGCCAACTATCGGGTGTCCGGTCCGCGGCCGGAAACAGGGTAAAACGGACAATTCTCCCCGCGCGCCGGGTAAAAATTACGCGCCGGGAGACAGCAAATCAGCAAGTTAGCGAGCAAGTCGGCGCCCCGTCCTGCATCTTTGGGCTTTAGGGTTCGTGGGAGACCGTTAATTATTGTCGCCGCCGCCGGCTCGCTGCCCTACTGCAACTCCGTCCCGATAATCCGCACCTCGGGCATCTGGGTGTTCCAGTTGTCGGGGACGGACTCGAAGGTCAGCCGGAACTCCCGGTCGTCGCCAGGCTTCAGCGGGGCCGCGGCCACCGGCTCGGTGTCGATGTACGGCTCCTTCATGCGGATCAGCGTCAGCGGCACCGTATCGATCTGCGGAGTCAGCGCCAGGTCGTTCTGGAAGACCACCTGCACCGTAATCCCGCTCACTGTGCGGTCGCCCGCATTGCGCACATGTCCATCGAGATACGTCAGTTTGCCGCCCGAGAGGTTCTCCGATTCGCTCATGGCGAACTGCGAGAGCGGAAGGCTGGCCGCGTAGGCGTCGGCGGGCTGCAGTGTGTCGGGCATGGGCGCCGGCTTCTTCCGTCCTAAATACAGGACCGCGCCCACAATGAGGATCAAAATCGCAGCGGAGGCAGCCCATGCCAATACGGGATAGCCGGCACGCCCCTCATGCGGCACGCCGAAGGTCAGGGTTTCTTTTGTCGATTGGCCGGCGGCGTCCCGCCCGCCGTCCGGCCCGCTGGGGGTTGGCTGCTCCTGTTCGTTCATAAGCCGAGATTTTATACCCCCCGCCCTGCATTCCAAGTGAAAAACCCAGGCGCGCGGCTTCAGCTATCGGACATCGGCCTCCGTTTTCGCGCTGCTTGCATTGCCTGGCGACTCAGAGAACCCGCGACTCTCTCCCGCATCCCCCAAAAGGTTGCCGAATGACCCAAAAGAAGGATGTTCTCTCCCGCTCGCCCCAGCCTAAGGTGGTATCGTCGTTGGCCCCGAGCAGACCGGAGAGAGGGGGCGGCGACCCACCCGGATTCAGGTGCGATCGCGCTAAGAGGGGAGTCGCCAGCCATGTCCGCCAATCCCGCAACTTGCCCCGCAGCCTTCGCTCCCATAGCCGCATCCGACCCCGTGCGCGCCCGGGTGACCGCCCGCCAGCAGCTTACCAACGATCAGATTCCCCAGGCGGATGCCATGGCCCGCCCCGCGATCGATCTCCTGCACCTTCCCCCCGACACCCGCGGCGGCGGCCCGCGCGGCCCCCACCCCGGCGACGTGCTCTATTGGGCCGCCTGCATCGGCGGCGCCTGCCTGCTTCTGATGGCTGCGACCAACTAGTTCAGGCGAAGCTGGCGCGGGCCACCGTCTGGCGGAAGTCCTTGCCCCGCATCTCCACCACCACGCACATCTCCTGCAGCCGCGACAACATTCGTTCGCCAATGCGGTCTCCCAGCGTCTCCTCGCGCATGGCCCGCTTGGCAGGGCTGTCCTGGGACGCGGCGGCGTTAAGCAGGCTCGCCTCGTTGGCGTAGTTGGTGGTGATGATGGTGGTTCGCCGCTCGTTGTAGCGAGCGTTCAGAATTTGCGCCACCGTGTCCCATACCCAGTCGGAAGGCTTGGCCGCGCCCAGCTCGTCCAACACCAGCACCTCGGCCTCCAGGACCGGCCGAAGAATGCCCAGCTCGGTGGCGGAGACCTCTTTGTTGTAGCTGTTCTGGACCTCCTTCAGCAGCTCCCTGTAGTCATAGAACAGCCCTGTCACTCCGCGCCTGGAAATCAGCTCCTTCAGCAGCCCCACGGCAATGTGCGTCTTTCCCACTCCGATATCGCCGGTCAGCAGCAGGCCCTTTCCCTCGGTCTCCACCGGGTAGCCTTCAACGAAGCGCTGCATCATCAGCCGCGCAGCCTTCAGGCTCTTGTCGGCCCCGCGGAATCCGCTCTCGTAGTTGTCCAGCGTGCAGTGCTCATAGCGCTTGGGAATCCGCGCGCGCTCCAGCATCCGCGCCGCCCGCCGCGCAATGCGGCACTCGCACGGCCGCGCCACCTGCCGGCCGTTCTCCTGCACAATCCGCAGCCCCGACCCCTCGCACAAACCGCAAATCTCAACCATGCTCTCAATCATGCCAAACCAACTCCCGCTGGGTGCCCCGCAACTTGCCCTGAGCCCGTCGAAGGGTCTCACGTCTGAGATGTGGGTTCCCGACGTTCAAGTATCGCGCATCCGCGCCCCGTTGAATCGAATTGCCGCATGTGGGAATCCAAGTCTAATAGAGGAAAGCGGGAAATGGTAGAATCGCTATAAAGTTGCCATCGTGCCCTCCGTCTTCCAATGACAGGGGCTCTGTGGGCTTCCGCGACAGGCGAATCGATGTGACGGTGACCGCACCCGTTGCAAGCGAACCGCGAGCCGGCAGGCAACACCCTAACGGAAAAGAGATCGATATTATGGCAAAGTCAGCAGCAAAGCCGGCGGCAGCAGAGCCCGCCGAGAAGAAGAAAGAAACCGGAAAAGAACGCAAGGCCAGACTCCACCCGAAGTACGACGTGATCCGCGTCAAATGCGCCTGCGGCAACACGTTCGAGACCCGCTCCACCAACAAGGGCGACATCGTCGTCGAAATCTGCTCGCAGTGCCACCCGTTCTTTACCGGCAAGCAAAAGCTGGTCGACACCGCCGGCCGCGTCGAGCGCTTCCGCCGCAAAGTCGCCAACGCCGACGCCGGCAAGGCCGCCGCAGCCAAGGCCGAAACCGCCAAGGCAGCAGCCAAGTAACTTCAACCATTCACCGCAGAAGGCCTCCGCCACCGCGGGGGCCTTTCGCTTTTCTATTTGGATATGATGGAGGCATGGTGGACGTATTTATCGAACGCGGCGATCAGCTTTCAGAAAGCAGAAAGCTAATGAAGGACTCTCCAGAGTACACATCCGCGCTCGCCCTCGTATCGATCCATTGCGCAATTGCTTTCAACGACGCATTGCTCGTAAAGCTGACCGGCAAACACGAAGTCGCCACTGACCACATGATTGCAGTCAAACGAACGAAGAAGCAATGTACTACAAAGAAGATACCCGCTACGGGCATAAGACATCTTGAAGATTTGCTTAGAGCGAAGACGCGCGTTTCTTACAGCGATGAAAGAACAACATTTGAGACCGCTAACCGATTGGCTGTTGCTTCCGAGAGGTTTGAAGCATGGGTAAGACCACTAATGAAGCACTAACGAACAGGGTCATTTCGCCAACCACTGATCTGAGCGTTCGCAGGCGGCACGGGCGGGCCGTGAATGCCGTTGCGGACTTCTTGCGTTCCCAGCTTCGCGTGCCCAACGTATACATTGACCCATCTGGAGCTGGCCTAAGCAGAATTGATGTGCTAGCTGCGGATGCAGCTGGCAGCGGTGACATTCATGCAGTCGAGATCAAGCTATTAACGACGCCGACCGGAACAACGCAAATAAGGCTTTTCGTCGAGCTGGCAAAGATGATGCCAGCTCACTTCAAGTATCTCGCGCTCCCTAAGAACATCACGAATATCAAAGCTGACCTTCGTTTGTTCGCTGACGATGGGATCGGTAGGGTCGGAATCCTCCTCGTCTCGGAATCGGATGACCAAGTCCCCACCGTGGATTTGGCAATCAAGCCCGAACGATTTCGAATCGATGCCAGTGAGTTGACCCAGATCGAGCGTTTCCTTAGTCGGACGCAGCCCGACATGTACGTGCGGGTCTAACGCAGGCCTATTAGGTCGATTTTGCAATACTCCGCCCGATGAAGAAGCGCTACACCCTCGAGCAGAAGAAGTGGGACTCGCCCGCCGAGCACGCGATGCCCGAGCACACCCGCGTGCCCGCGAGCTTCAGCGTGGGCCGCGTCCGCATCGCCCCGGCGACCGTTCTCGCGCCCATGGCCGGCGTCACCGACACCGTCTTCCGCCGCTTCATCAAGAACGCCAGCCAGTTCTCAACCGCAACCGCGGAGACGGGTGCGGGTGACCCCGGTCTCGCTTCTGAGACCGGGGATCGAACCACACCGAACATCGAAGCGACCACCACCAACCAGCAATCCGGCTGCGGCCTCATCATGACCGAGTTCACCTCGGCCGACGGCCTTGCCCGCACGCGCGAAGCCAAGCGCAAGCGCTACCTCACCTACTACGACGACGAGCACCCTATCTCCGCGCAGCTCTTCGGCTCCAACCCCGAGACGCTCGCAGACTCCGCCCGCATCGTCGAGGACGCCGGCTTCGATCTGGTCGACCTCAACCTCGGCTGCCCGGCCAAGCGCGTCGTCTCCTGCAACGGCGGCTCCGGGTTGCTGCGGGACCTCCCGCAGATCGAGCGCATCTTCCGGGCGATTCGCGCCGCCGTGGCCATTCCCTTCACCGTCAAGTTCCGCATGGGCTGGAACGATAAATACATCGTCTGCGTCGAGCTCGCCCGCCTCGCCGAGAACTGCGGCCTGAACGCCGTCGCCCTGCACGCCCGCACCCGCGAGGACGGCTACACCGGCCAGGCCCGCTGGGAGTACATCGCCGCGTGCAAAGATGCCGTGAGCATTCCGGTGATCGGGAACGGCGACATCCGCACGCCCGAGGACGCCGCCGCCATGGTCGACGCCACCCACTGCGACGCCGTCATGATCGGCCGCGCCGCGCCCGCCAATCCGTGGATCTTCCGCCAGATCGCGCAGTACACCGCCAGCAAGGAAGCCACCGGCGTCGGCACGTACGACGTTCCCACGGATCACGACCGCTACCGCATGATCCGCACCTACTTCCAGATGCTGGTCGACGAGATCGCCCTGGAAGAGGCTGCCGAAGCCGCACGCGCTGCCGCCATCATCGCCTCCGGCCAGATCGCCCGCGAACAGCGTCACCGCGACGCCGTCGGCAAGATGAAACAGTTCGCCGCCTGGTTCACCCACGGCGTCCCCAACGGCGCCCACCTGCGCAAAGCCATCTTCGAAGCCCGCACCGGCCCCGCCGTCCTCAGCGAAGTCGAGCGCTTCTTCGAGCACCGCGCCAACGACCCGCAGGAAGACTTTGCCCCGCAGTCCGACGCCGCACCCACCGACGCCTCCATGACCCTCGAAGCCCTCGGCGCCGGCTGCGACTAGCCGGGAATTCTCTTGACTCGTTCCGAAGCCGCTGTAAGATTGGCCTTCGGCTCTTCAGGACGAAACTATGAACCGCTCCTATCGCTGCGCCTTCCTGCTCGCAACCGTCTTCTTCCTCTCCATTACCCTTCCCGCGTTGACTCCAAAAGAAGCTAAGGCGATCTACGACGCGGACACCTTGAAACTTCGCTACGGCGACCTCCAGTTCGACTGGAAAGAGTACCGGCTGGCTTCCGTTCAGGGCGGCACTGGGTACTTCGACTGGCATCCTGTTCGAACTCGCTTCATGCAGCAACTTCAAAACGGCGATTTAGACGTTGCGCTGAAGAGCGCAAAGGAAATCCAGAATCACGATATGGCAGAGCCGGAAGGACACCTTCTGGCGATGATGGCCTACCAGAAAATGGGCCGTCAACAAGATGCGGCTTTCGAGCACGACGTCGTTGCGGCTTACCTGCGGTCGATCACTTCCTCGGGCGACGGAAAGTCAGGCCAGACCGCGTACTTCGTCGTAAACGAAGGCGAGGAGTACTTCTTTCTGAACATCGTCATGGGCATTGGTCTCCCCTCTTCCCAGTCGCTCGTTCAAAAGGACGATCATTCCTTCGATCTCTTAAAGGTGAAAGACAAGGACGGCCACGAACAGGAGATATGGTTCAACGTGGACGTCAGCATGAACGCCATGAAAGAGGCGTTGGGAGATAAAAGCAAGTAGCGCGGACAATTTCGCCGCCGCATTCACCGTTTCTGCGGCTCGCTGCGTTTCCGCCACACTACCTTCACCTCTTCGCGCCAGCGCTCCCCCAGCGCCACCAGCTCCCACTCCACCCGCGGCGACAGATGCCGCAGCACCACCTCGGTCGCCGGATGCACCCGCAGCGCCGGCGCCACCAGGTACAGCCGCGGCGCACCCTCCGCCAGCCGCACGCTGCCGAAGTACCCGTGCCGCTGAAACTCGCCCAGCCCGCTCATCGCATCCGGGTTCTGCTGGTGATGCCACCGCACCCGCACCCAGTAGTCCAGCCCCTGCAGCGCCAGGTGCAGATCGTCGTCCGCCTTCAGCTCGATCACCGCCAGCCGCCCGTCGCGATCGACCGAAAGCAGGTCCAGCATCCCGCGGTCCGACGCGGCAAACGCCGGCACCTGCGTGTACACATGCGCCGCGTCCAGGTGCGCATCGATGGCGGTCACGTCCCGCCGCAGCACACTCTCCAACCAGCGTTCGGGCTGCATCCGGTACAACGGATCGCGCGCGTCTGGTTTCGAACTACAAGGCCGTGCGCCTTTTTCCCGCGCACTTCGCCGCGCGAACAGCCGCGCCACCAGCTCGCGCAGCTCGCCCGCATTCTCGCCGGTCAGCGGAGTCTCATTGGCCCCCGCGCCGAACGTGATCTCCTGCACACTGTTGAAGCTCGCTCCGGCATAGCCCATGCGCACCCGCGCGAACTCCAGCCCGTGCAGCAGAAATGCCATCTCCGGCCCGCTGCGCACCCGCTGCTCCACGTTCGCGCGCATCGCCTCCGGTGCCAGCGCCATCACCCGCGCCGCAGCTTCCGCAAACCGCTCCCGCGCCGCCGCTTCATTCGGCGCCTGCAGCAGACGCGTCGACAGGTTGCCATGGTCCGCTGCGTCGCGCTGCTCCAGTTCCTCCGTCTTTTCGTCGAACTCCCACAGCTCCCACTGCGCCGCATCGGCGTTCATCCACGCCAGCCGCGACGCCGTCAGCGTCGCCATGCCCTTCGGCACAATCAGCCGCAGCCCGCGGTAGAGCCTGCGCCCGGCGCTGTTTTCGCGGCAGTCCGCCAGCCACAGCACGCCCAGCGTGAGGATCCCGTCCACTGTTGCCTGCGTCTCCGCCGCGTTCACTCCAATCACCGCCCACGCCTGCTGCCCTTCGACCAGCGACCCGCGCGCATACGCCGGCCCAAAGCTCCGCTCCAGGTCCATCGCCGTGCGAAACCCATCCGGCTTCCAATTGCCCCAGTTGTTGTGTTGGCCGCGCAGCATCGCCCGCTCCAGTGTGCGCAGATACTGCACTCGCGTGGCCTCGCGCGTCGACGGGGTCCGCCGGTCCCGGTCTGCCACCAGTTCCAGCGACCCCGGCCGCGTCTGCCCAAAGCGGTGCGTGGTCAGGCGCAGCATTCCCGCGCGCTCGGCGGTTCGGCTCACCCGGCGGACGATGTTCCGCTCCTCGCTCCAAAGCTGCAGCGCGCAGCGCCCATGCCCGGTGGTCAGCGAATACTTCGCCGTCCGCATGTCGAACAGCACCTTGCCGTCCTCCAGCACCACTGCCTGCGGATGTTCGGCGAGGAACTCCTCCAGCGCCGCGGCGACTTGTTGGGGCGTCTGCTCCGGTTCCGCGTGGGCTTTGCCGGGTCGAACTCTGGTCGGCGTCATTTCTCGAGAGAAGTCTAGCACTCACGCGATTGCACTCTACCCAGCCAGTAGTCGGGTTCCGGCCATCGGGAGAACCGCGCGAAGCTCTAAAGAGGCGTGCGAACGCCAAAAAGGCGTGGAACGCGCCTCACCAGCCTTCGATCTCCCGCAGCCGCGTGATATGCGCGACATGGTGGCGCGAGTGCCACGCATACAGCAGCGTCGCCATCTCCACCGTCATCGGTCCATTCTCCGGATGCTTCACGCCCCGCGCCCACTGCTCTTCCGTCAGCGCCTCCAGCAGCATCACCCAGCGCGCATGCAGGTTCTCGATCAGCGCGATCGACCACGCCACCGGAGCGGCTGAATCGGGCAGCATCGCCCACGCCTTCTCGTCGTACGGCTTGATCGTCGGCCAGTCCTCGGTCAGCGCCAGCCGCACCCGCAGAAACGCATTCATATGGCTGTCCGCAATATGGTGCACCAACTGCCGCACCGTCCATCCGCCCTCACGGTACGGCGTCTCCAGTTGCACCCGGTCCAGTCCCTCCACCGCCGCGCTCAGCCTTCCGGGCAGCTCAGCCAGCGCGGCAATCGCCGCCATCCTGTCGTGCGCCGTCACCGTCTCCGGCCGCTTGAACTTGCCCACCGGATACCGCGGATCGACAGCTTCCAACTCCATGGTCTCGCCCATTGCGCTCCCCTCCTCTTTCTATCGCCAGCAAAGTCAGCACAGCTCCCATAATCTTTATAATCTCTTTCGTACGCATCCAACCCTTCATGCGCCACCTGCTCCGCGCCCTGCCCGTGCTCGTCCTTACCGCCGTCGCCTGCGCCCAGCAGGCCTCACCCACCGCCGGCGCCGCGCCCTCCCAGCAGAACTACGCCGGCTTCGACGCCAACGACTATCCCGGCGACGCCCAGCTCCCCGCGCTGCGCAGGCAGTTCGCCTTCACCGGCTACTGGCTCACCAACCCGCCCGGCGCCAACGCGAACCCCTGGGCCGGCAAGCGCGAAATCCTCCTGCGCAGCGGCTTCGGCTTCCTCGTCGTCGCCAACGGCCGCCTGGACAAGGAAATCCTCCGCGCGCAGAAATCCGGCAAGCCGCCCGCCGCGTTCGCACGCAAGGACGCTGACGCCGCCGTCGCCGCCGCCCAGCGCGAAGGCTTCCCGCCGGGCACAATCATCTTTCTCGACCAGGAGGAGGGTGGCCGCATGCTTCCCGAACAGGCCGGCTACCTGCTCGCGTGGACTGAGGCCGTGGCCCGCACCGCCTACCGCCCCGGCGTCTACGCCAGCGGCCAGCCCGTACCCGACGGCAAGGGCCCCGACGGCCGTCCCGTCACCATCACCACCATCCAGGACATCCGCGAGCACGTTGCCGCCCAGCATCTGCACCCTATCGCCTTCTGGGTTGCGCAGGACGCCTGCCCGCCCGCGCCCGGATGCGCCGTCCCGGCCCGTCCGCCCTCGCCCGACCTCAGCGGCATCCTCAACGCCGATGCCTGGCAGTACTCCCAATCGCCGCGCCGCAAAAATATTACCCAGGCCTGCGGCGCCACCTACGCGAGCGACGGCAACTGCTACGCCCCCGGCATCCCCCATTTTCAGCTCGACCTCAGCGTCTCCGCCTCGCCCGACCCCTCCCACGGCCGCTGATCCTAACGCCCGTTCGCCTGCTCAGGACCGGCGAGACAAACACATGACAAAAACTCCATACTCAAAAGGGGCGCTTCGTTCGTCCAATAGCTGTGTCGCTGTTCTTCTGAACGCTAAGGGTCTGTATCCAAATGCATAACCAGAACGTCCCAGCTGCCGGGACCACGGATGTCCTGATCGTCGGCGGTGGTCCCGCCGGCCTCGCCGCCGCCATCGCCCTGCGCCAGCGCGGAATCGACTGCACCGTCGTCGAGGCGCGCCCCGCGGGAATCGACAAGGCCTGCGGCGAAGGACTCATGCCAGACTCCCGCGACGCCCTCGCCCAACTCGGCATCTCGCTCACTGACGCCGACGGGCACCCATTCCACGGCATCCGCTTCGCCAACTCCGCCCACCGCGTCGACGCCCGCTTTCCCTCTGGCGCCGGCATCGGCGTTCGCCGCCCCCACCTGCACGCGCTGCTTACCGCCCGCGCGGAGCAGACCGGCGCCCGCATCCTCTGGAACAGCCGCATCCAGCTCCCCGAACTCGTACCTGAACCCCTCGACTCCTCCCCGGCCTGCCGCACGGCCCTCGTCAACGGCCAGCCCATGCACTTCCGCTGGCTCATCGGGGCCGACGGCCAGTCCTCCACCGTGCGCCGCTGGGCCGGCCTCGACCGCGCCCGCGTCCGCTCCGTCCGCTTTGGCTTCCGCACCCACTATCGCGTCGCTCCCTGGAGCGAGTTCGTCGAAGTCCACTGGGCGCGACCAGTCGCAGCGGCCGAAGGCCGCCGGGGACCCCGTTTCGGCGGCCAGCTCTACATCACTCCCGTCGCGCCCGACTGCGTCTGCGTCGTCTACATCACACGCGACCCGCGCCGCATATCCGCCAACGCCCGCGCCAGCATCCTCGCCGATTTTCCCGAAGTCGCCGCCCGTCTCGCCGGCGCCGAAACCGTCTCCACCCAGCGCGGGGCCGTCACTGCCTCCTGCAAACTGCGCGACGTCGCCACCGGCTTTGTCGCCCTGCTCGGCGACGCCTCCGGCTCGGCCGACGCCATCACCGGCGAAGGCCTCGCCATCTCCTTCCGCCAGGCCCTCGCGCTGGCCGGCTCCATCCACTTGGGCTCGCTTGAGGCCTACCGCCGCGCGCACCGCCAGATCGGCAAGCTGCCCTTCGCCATGGGCGAGCTCATGCTCACGCTCGACCGCTGGCCCGGGCTGCAAGTCCGCGCCATCCGCGCCCTCGCCGCCACGCCCATCTTCTTCCGCGACCTGCTGCATGCGCACATGGGCGAGAAGAACCTCGCCGCCGTTCTCCTCCGCCGCGCCCCGCGCTTCGGCTGGAGCTTCCTCACGAAAGGCGCACCCGCATGAGACTCAATACCCGCTCCAGCTCTATCCACCGCGGCCTCGCTGCGGCCTTCTGCTGTGCGCTCCTGCTCGCCCCCGCCGCCTTCTCGCAAAAACCGCAGACGCCCTTCGCCGTCACCCTCGACCCCGCCACCACGGCAATCCACTGGACGCTCAACACCAATACCCACATCGTTCACGGTACCTTCAAGCTCCGCAGCGGCGCCTTCAAAATCGATCCCGCCACCGGCGACGCCTCCGGCCTCATCGTCGTCGACGCCACCAGCGGCGAGAGCGGCGACGCCTCCCGCGACAAACGCATGCACTCCGCCATCCTGGAAAGCCCGCAATACCCCCTCATCACCTTCCGCCCCACCCACGTCGACGGCCCCATCGACCTCACCGCCGCAGGCCCCGTCACCGTCCACGGCATCTTCACCCTGCACGGCCAGGACCACCCCCTCCAGATCGCCGTCAACCTGCACCCCCAACCCTCCGCCGTCGCGCTATCTACCCACTTCACCATCCCCTTCGTCGCCTGGGGCCTCAAGGACCCCAGCACCTTCGTCTTCCGCACCGACAAAGAAGTCCTCCTCGACATCGACGCCACCATCGTGCCTCACCCCGATCTTCCGCACCCCCGCTAGTCTTCGCGGCGCAATTAGACTAATGGCGAGGGCACCGACCTTTGAGGCTCACCGCCGCACTCGCGCTCGCATTCGTGATCTGTACCACTGCGCTCGCGCAAACGCCTCCCGCGCCCTCCGCTACGCCCACCCCCACCATCAGCAGCCAATCCACCCTGGTCCTCGTTCCCGCCCTGGTCCGCGAGAAGAAATCCGGCCAGCTCGTCTTCACCCTCCACGCCGAAGACTTCGTCCTCACCGACGACGGCATCCCGCAGAAGCTCCACCTGGAAGAGGACACCGGCAGCGAACCTCTCGCCCTGGTCGTCGACATCGAAGGCGGCGGCGCCGGCGCGGCCGAGCTGCTCAAGGACATGGCCATCGCCAAGATGCTCGACTCCATCGTCGGCGGCGTACCCCACAAGATCGCCGTGGTCGGTTACGACAGCTCCCCCGTCCTGGTCACCGATTTCACCCCCGACGCCGACAAGGCCGCCGACGGCATCGCTGCCCTCATCAAGGACAACAACGGCGACGACGGCGCCGCCACGCTCGACTCCATCGGCTTCTCCATCGATCTCCTGCGCAAGCAGCCGCTTGAGTACCGCCGCGCCATCCTGCTCATCGCCGAATCGCACGATCGCGGCAGCCGGCTCTCGCTCGACGACGCGCTCCACGCCATCAGCGACACCAACACCGCCATCTACTCCATAGGTTTTTCCTCCAACTCCGCCGACATCGGCAAAGAGGTCGCCAAAATCTCCCAGCCGGACACGCCCGGCCCCGCCCACGGCTGCATGAGCCGCGACCCCAACGACCCCAACGTCAATCTCAACCAGAACCCCGCCGCCCAGGCCTTCGACTGCCTCGCCCTGCTCGCGCCGCCGCTGCGCCTGGCCACCATCGCCTTCGTCGCCGCGCGCGACAGCCTCAAGCGCAACATCCCCGAGTCGGTCGCCAAACTCACCGGCGGCGAGTACTTCAAGTACGGCAGCGAGAAGAACCTGGAGCGCGACCTGCATACCATCTCCAACCACATCCCCAATCGCTACATCCTCAGCTTCCAGCCGCGGTCCCCCCACCCCGGCTTCCACGCCATCGAACTCACCGCTCCCGCCTACGCCGGCCTCGAAACCTCCGCCCGCAACGGCTACTGGGCCGACATCACCGCCCCAACCGTCGCCGACACCCCGCCAACTCGCTAGCCCGTTTTGGTGGGTAGACCCAAGATATTCCTTGCCCCGCGCTTCAGCTGGCACTACTGTGTTGGCAATGACCTTCTACCGGTTGACCCTGCTGCTCGTGCCTTTGATTGTTTCACCATTCGCTACGAGGGCCCAGAGTCCCTTGGGCGGCCCTTCTCCGCAACCCTCGCAACAGCAGATGGCCACTTGGCTCGACACCGCAATGACGCGCTTGAACATGGACCGACCCGGTGGAGCGCCATACCACCTCAAAGCAAGCTTTGCGATCACGACGGCGGACGGAACGAAATCGACTGGAACACTCGACGTACTCCACGTCAGCAACGGCGAGCTATCCATGACCATCACCTTTCCCGACGCAAGCTTCGCCATTTACAACCACAACGGGAATCTTACCCACTCGGGCAGTCCGAATGATCCCGTGCACGGCAAACTCGTCGGGCTGCTCCAATTCGCTCTATTCTCTGACCGTGATGTTGACTCTCGCGGAAATCAACTTATTTACCAGCGCGTCGTTACCGGTGGAGTTGCACTCGACTGTATCGACATTCACCGCTCTACAATCGGTAAGACTCTGACACCAACGCGCCTCTGTCTCGATCCGAAGACGCGCGATCTGAGCTTAGAACAGCTGCCGGATGGGCTGCTCCGAACCTTCGAGCACCCACAAGCCTTCGGCAACCTCTCTATACCGAGTTCCGTCACAACCGTGGTGCCCAACCAGTTCCAGATATCTTTTCATGTCGATTCACTGGAACCGACTACAGAAAAAACTATCTCCGTGCCGTAAGCCGCAACGGTTACTGGGCCGACACCGCCGCCCCCACGCACTAACCCTGTCCGCGCAGAAGCTTCCCGTCCACCAGCGCTCCCACCATGATCGCGACCCAATACGCCACAATATCCCACCCCGAGAAGTACCGCCCCAGCAGAAGCTTCCCCGCCAACGTCGCGCGAAACAGATCCATTCCCGGCGACTGATAGAGCTTGAAGAACTCAACCGCCGTGGCAATCGTCGCGGAGACCAGCGCAACCGTCCCCGGCCGCCAGCGCGCCAGCACAGCCGACGCAATCCAGTAGATCATCGCCGCCCACAGCGCCGATCCGCCGTACTTCACCACGGCCGTCGGCAGCCCGATCCGCGCGAACCGCACCGCCAGCCCCGCGACCACCGTAACCAGAATGAGCGCAATCGAACGTGCAACCGGCCGTGGCTTCATCGTCTCCTTCGGGCTCGCACGGCAGTTTTCGCGCACTAAAAGAAAACCTGAAACTCTATCACGTCCGCGCGCCCTTGTTCGCAGTTTATTTGCCGTGAATCATTTAGAGGCCTAGAATAGATACTGTGACCTTTCCCCAGGCCTCGCCCACACCCGACCACAAGCAGTATTTCATTCAGAAGCTCGGCCTCTCCGAGCGTCTCATGGAACGCTGTCTCGGCGAGGCGCTCTCCGCCGGCGGCGACTACGCCGACCTTTATTTTGAGTCCGTTACCTCCACCTCCCTCGGTATCGACGAGTCCCTGGTCAAATCCGCCTCGCAGGGCATCAGCGTCGGCTGCGGCATCCGTGTCCTCTCCGGCGAGCGCACCGGCTACGCCTACACCGACGACCTATCTTCCGATCGGCTGCTTCGTGCAGCGCGGACGGCAGCCCTTATCGCCAGCGGCCCCGCCAAGCAGCAGATGTCCGGCTTCCGCCACACCTCCGACGAGCCGACGCTCTATCCCATCGCCGGCGCCGCCGCCGACGCCGAAATCGCCGCCAAGCTCCTGCTCATCCAGCGCGCCGACCAGGCCGCCCGCGCCTTCGACCCCCGCATCATCCAGGTCCGCGCCGGCTTCAACGACGAGCTCCGCCGCATCCTTATCGCCGCATCCGACGGCACCTTCGCCTCCGACACCCAGCCGCTCGCCCGCCTCAACATCTTCGTCATCGCCAAGGACGCCGCCGGCAACAACGGCGCCGGCTCGACCACGCGCGGCACCTCGGGCGGCGGCGGCCGCGTCACCCTGGACTTCTTCGAGGGTCCCCACTCGCCCGAGCACTACGCCCGCGAGGCCGCCCGCACCGCCATCCTCCAGCTCAACGCCATCGCCGCCCCCGCCGGCGAGATGCCCGTCGTCCTCGGCCCCGGCTGGCCCGGCGTGCTGCTGCATGAAGCCGTCGGCCATGGTCTCGAAGCCGACTTCAACCGCAAGAAGACCTCCGCCTTCGCCGGCCTCATCGGCCAGAAGGTCGCCAGCGAAAAAGTCACCGTTGTCGACAACGGCCGCATGCCCAACCGCCGCGGATCGATCAACTTGGACGACGAGGGCAACCCCACCCAGGAAAACGTCCTCATCGAGAACGGCATCCTAAAGGGTTACTTGTCCGATAAGCTCTCATCCCGCCTGATGGGCACGCCCAACACCGGCTCCGGTCGCCGCGAGAGCTACCATCACATCCCCATGCCGCGCATGACCAACACCTACATGCTCAACGGCACCGACCTGCCGGAGGACATCATCAAGTCCGTCTCCCGCGGTCTCTACGCCGTCAACTTCGGCGGCGGCCAGGTCGACATCACCAACGGCAAATTCGTCTTCTCCGCCTCCGAGGCTTACCTCATCGAAGACGGCAAAGTCACCAGCCCCGTCAAGGGCGCAACCCTCATCGGCAATGGCCCTGAAGCTCTGAAGTATGTTTCCATGGTCGGCAACGATCTCGCCCTGGATGAAGGAATTGGCACCTGCGGTAAGGCCGGGCAAAGCGTGCCCGTAGGTGTCGGAATGCCCACCGTAAGGCTCGACCGCATGACGGTCGGCGGAACAGGACAATAGAACGTATGGCTGTCGAACGCGAAAAGATGTACCAGTGCGAAGTGCGCCGCCGCCGCGTCAAGGCCGGTGGAGGCTACGAGCCTTTCTGGAAGGTCAAGACCGTCGCCGACGCCCTTGCCGACGCCGACACCGACTTCCGCTGCAAGGACTGCGGCGGCCCGGTCAAACTCCTCGGCCGCAACGGCAAGAACGGCAGCGTCCCCTACGTCGAGCACAAGCTCTCCACCGACGCCGAATTCTGCCCCTCCGGCATCCTCTTCCAGAAGGCCACCGACGGCCGCGAACCCCGCCCCTCCGCCAACCCCGTCGAGTAGCTAAGAACAGGGAGCAGGGAATAGGGAGCAGGGCACAGTTCAATGGTTCAGTCCTATCGCGAACTAATCGTCTGGCAACGCGCCGTGCAAATGTCGGTCGCGATTTACAGGTTGACCGCAGCTTTTCCCAGGGACGAGCTCTATGGCATGACCAGCCAGCTTCGCCGTGCTGGCGTATCAGTCGCAAGCAACATTGCAGAGGGCTACGGCCGCGCGTCAACCGGAGAATACAAGCAGTTCCTCGGCATGGCTCGCGGGTCCAACATGGAAGTACAAACGCACCTCGATATATCAAAAGAGCTGGGGTTTGGAGATAGAGAAGCACTGAACAGATGCGAAGGGCTGTCGCAAGAGATTGGCAAAATGCTCGTGGCAATCATGAATAAGCTATAGCGGTTTTGCTCGCTGTTCCCTATTCCCTATTCCCTATTCCCTATTCCCTATCCAGTTCCCCGCACCACCAAAGGAGTTCCACCATGGCCGCCGAATCCGAAAAAATCTACGAGTGTCAGGTCAAGCGTCGCCGCCTCAAACTCGGTGGCGGCTACGAACCCTTCTGGAAACTCAAGTCCGTCACCGAAGCCCTCATCGACGACGACACCGAGTTCCGCTGCGCCGACTGCACCGGCGCCGTCACCCTCCACCGCCGCCACATCGTCGACGCGCCCCCGCCCTACATCACCCACAAGCTCAAGTCCGACTCCGAGTATTGCACCGCCGGGGCCTTCTTCCGCAAAGCCACCGACGGCCGCCGCCCCCGCCTCTCCGAGCGCCCCGTCCGCTAAGGCAACACCTGAGACGCTCCGCATTAACTGATAGCTTTATAGCTGACAGCTTACTGCTCACGAATCAAGTCTTTCGTTCCTGTCTAACCGAGGTGCCTCATTCATCGCGCTTTTTTGCGGTGAGTGGGATTCGTGCTGCCGTGCCCCGCGGTACACTGGCGCTGCGCTGAGTATTCCCGCGGCAAGGGCTGCATGGACGACATTCACGAACGTGTACTTCGGCTGGTATCGGAAGAGCGTGGCATCGAGCTCACCAAGTTGAATCTGTCCGATCGTCTCTGCGTAGACCTCGGAATGGATGGCGATGACGCCGTCGAGTTTTTCGAGAGCTTTGCTGCCGAGTTCAACGTCGATTGCTCGGAGGTACAGAGTCGCTGGAGCGATTACTTCGGCCCCGAGGGCGTCGTGCTTCCACCCGCGTTCCTCGTCGTTTCGGCAGCTATCGGCGTACTTATCGCGATATTATTCCCTAGCCTCTATGGTTGGGCCGGCTTTCTTCTCTTCTTGGTAATATGCTTCGTTGTGCTGTTTGTCTGGGCGCAGATCAATACCCTGCGTGAACGAGAGAATCCCACCTCCCCGCAGATCACCATCGCGCAGCTGGTCGAAGCCGCAACCGCCAAACGCCTGACTCTGTGAAGCCATGACGCGACGATACCTAAGCATGGGTGCCCCATTCATCGCGCCTCTGCGATGAGTGGGTAGTCTTTTCCAATTGAAGGATGAGCCTGAAGGTTGGGTGTTGTCGTCGTTGCTGAGGAAGGCTCCTGTGTTTTGGTTTTGCTTCTGTTCCGAATCATAGATTGTAGCGGTCGAGGCGGAGGG
>Ga0181529_10000900_pt1 | contig 41117 bp, 35 predicted proteins | sample PEATcosm2014_Bin_36_FD_119763 | JGI IMG/M metagenome (GOLD analysis project Ga0181529, IMG submission 119763) | Peatland microbial communities from MTU Mesocosm Facility, Houghton, MI, USA - PEATcosm2014_Bin10_30_metaG | ecosystem: Environmental > Terrestrial > Soil > Wetlands > Peat | place... | reverse complement strand
TCTACCGCCAACTCGCCGACGTCCCCACCCCGCGCACCCCCATCGTCGCCACCATCGGCAACTTTGACGGCGTGCACCTCGGCCATCAGTCCGTCATCGCGGAAGTCCTCTCCCGCGCCCGCTTCCTCGGCGGACGCTCCCTCGCCATCACCTTCGACCCTCACCCCGCCCGCGTCCTCCGTCCCGACCCCCCCACCCCGCTCATCACCCCGCTCTCCCGCCGCCTCGAACTCCTCGCCGCCACCGGCCTCGACGCCACCCTCGTCCTTCCCTTCACCGAAGATCTCCGCCAAATGCATCCCCGCGACTTCGTCACCCGCGTCCTCCTCGAAACCCTCCGCGTCACCGAGGTCCACGAGGGCGAAAACTTCCGCTTCGGCTATCAAGCCGAAGCCGGCGTCAGCGGGCCCACCGGACTCGAAGCCCTCGGCCGCGAACTTGGCTTCGGCGTCACCATCTACGCTCCCCGCATCGTCCGCGGCGCGCCCGTCTCCTCCAGCCGCATCCGCAAGCTCATCGCCGCCGCAGACATCGGCCAGGCCCGCGCCCTCCTCGGCCGCCCCTTCGCCATCGACTCTCACCCCGCCGAAGGCCGCGGCTACGGCAAGACCTACGCCGTCCCCACCATCAATCTCGCCCCTTACCACGACCTCCTCCCTGCCCACGGCGTCTACATCACCACCCTCGCCGTCGGCTTCGGCCCCTCCGCCAGGACCTTCGACGCCGTCACCAACGTCGGCAACCGCCCCACCTTCGGCATCGACTCCTTCGCCGTCGAATCCCACCTCCTCAACTTCCACCCCCTCGACCTGACCGACCAAACCCCACTCCGCCTCACCTTCCTCCGCCGCCTCCGCGCCGAGCGCATCTTCCCCACCACCCAGGCCCTCCGCGACCAGATCGCCCGCGACATCAAACGCGCCCGCCGCTACTTCGCCCTCTGCCGCCTCCTCACCCCCACACCCCAATCGTGAGTCGTCACGCGACCCTGCGCTCGTCCACTCTTTCGCTCGTCATTCCGACTCGAAGAGTCAGAATCTCCGTAGTTCGCCCTTGCCGTTGCCTGTTCTCCTGCTTGTCATTCTGAGCGCAGCGAAGAATCCCCGCATTGGCCTTTGCCATTGCCCGTTCTTTGCTTTGTCATTCCCGAAGGGAAATCTGCTTCCGCGCGCTGAAGGCGCGACATAAAACTCCCCGGCGTCCCTCCGCCCCATTGGACAATCTCTCGGACCTGGCTAAGCGGATAATCATCCCTCCGTATTTGCCTAATCCCACCTGTACGCTGCCTCATTCATCGCGCACTTTGCGATCCGTGGGCTTCGAGTGAAGCCCGACCGCTTTCATCCAGATGTGCCCCCAGGCCATCACCCTCGCATCATCCTTCGCTCGTCATTCTGGCTCGCAGAGTCAGAATCTCCGTCGTTGCCCATCCCATCCCACTTCTTCTTTTGGAAGCGTCATTCTGGCTCGCAGAGTCAGAATCTCCGTATTTGCCTTCGCTTCATCCACGCTCCACCATCCACCCTCCAATCGCCCAGCCGCCCCATGCACCGCCGCCCCAAGATCGACTACATCCCCCAGGCCGCCGTCGCCCCACCCACCTTCACCCTCTTCCCCGACAAGGACGCCAAACGCCCCTTCGCCTTCTTGGCGCTTCCTCGCCAACCACATCCGCGAAGACCCCGCTATCATCGGCTCTCCCATCTGGTTCAAACAGAAACCCGAAGAATATTAATGAGGGTTGTCACGGGCTAGGCCGGGGCTACGAAACCAAGATTCACTAGCCGAAAAGTCATCGCCATCTCACTCACCATGTATTTGCGCGCGAGTGCTTGAATCGCGGCATCATCCAATTCCAATTCGCCTCTAAAGTTTATGTACCGTTTCAAATCAGCCTTTAGGAACTCCTTTGGCATTAGGAGGTTTGCGGCGAAAGCGTTCGCCTCGATCTCCTTTGCGTCCGAAGCCTCCGACGACTTCTCATCCCTCCGAAGAATTGAGAATTGCCAGTCGAGGTGATCCTCAGTGGTGTGGGCTAGCAGGTAATGAGCCAACTCATGTGCTATCGTGAAGCGCCTCCTGTTTGGATGCTGCTTGGCGTTAACGGCTATGCCTGCCACGCCCGCGCTTCGAACAAGAGCGCCGGAGACATCTCCGTCAAACGCCGCCTCGACAATTTGCAGCCCCTCCGCGCGAGCGAGTAAGTCCACCCTCACCGGCGCTTCTCCGATGCCATGCTTCAATAAAAGGTCGGCTACTTTTTCTTCAATCTCTCTACGTGTTCTCATTGTCATCACCGCGAACATTTAACAGCTGACGCCTCACAGACTCGAGGAACATGGCATCGGGGTTTTTCGCTGGTGCATATGTATCTGGTAACTCACCGGACGGCGGCAGTAAATCCTCGACGGGCGCGTCGAGCGCCCTGGCGATCGCATAAACCTGATGAAGTTGAACATTTTGATCCCCCCCTTCGAGGTTAGCGATTGTGACCCTGGACAATCCGATCCTCTTCCCCAATTCAGCCTGGGACAGCCGACGAAGGCGCCGGACTCCCGACAGCCGAAGTCCAAACCTTACGTTCACTAGTTGAGCATATGCTTTATCCACAGCGCCACCTGATTTCCACAAGTATGGTGCACCATCGCTTGTTCATTTGTCAATCATTACCAACATAAAGTCGGTAATGGTTTGCTGTGCAAAACTAGGTATCGTAAACTTGCGCTCGTGGCGCACAATGTGCATACTTAAATCGTAGGAAAACAGCGACCTTAACGGAGAAGGTCGGCCGCGGGCGCAATCCGTTGGCCGACCCAGGTGGCGACTAGGCATCGCCCGCTACCTCGCAAAGCGAAGCAGCTAACCCAATCGCAGACTACCAACAGTAGTCGGCCCTTCGCAAGCGCTCATAGCCATGGCGTCCACCAATCCGGAGGAATGCTATGAACTATGAAGTGAGCTGCACACTGAAGGACTCGAAGTACGAACGCATCACAAGCCTCGGCTGCAAGACTACCACGGGACTCTACCAGCGCCTTTCCGAAGACGAAGTTCTAAAGCGGCTCCGCGCCGGCGACGAATTTCATGTGACTCGCGGGGGGCGCACCGTCAAGCTGATCGAAGCCGAACACGATGGCCGTCCGTACGTGAAAACTGAGGCCGATGGTTTCCGCCCAGACAATTTGCTCGCGCTGCCGCACTGCGTCGAGCAGACCAAACCGAGCACTCCGCCCGTCCGCACCGTTCCGGCGCACTCCCACTCGGTGTAGGCGTGAACAACCCAACGAACCTCCCTTGCGGGGAGGCAGGCCAACCTGCCTTCCCATCTTTCCCGCAGTTCGCGTCAGTTCCCATTCCAGGCGACGTCACTCTTGTGAACTTCATAGACGCTCGGCCCGTAATCACAGCAGTGCACCCCGTGCACGCTTGGCAGGGCGTAGTGCGCCCGTTCGAAAGCGACGCTGACTCGCAAAAAATCCTGCGCCTGCTGGCGCACGACAGACCCGTGGATGTGTGGGGAGGACAATTGATCGCTCCCCCCGCGGTCGCCCGGATCGCTCCCCATCCCGGAGAATCCAGGATGATGGATTGCGGCCTCTCTTTCGACCTGCTCGCACTAGAATTCCGGCCACCATGGCACCCGTGGGTCTTTTCACTTTCGCCACCCATCTCCCGCGATGTGTTTCCGGATCACCCCCACATGCGTTGCGACAGAATCCTCCGACTGGGATCGAAGGCGCTTCACGGGTTTTGCATGTATTCTGCGGCCGAGTTCAAACTCGAACCAGTCGAACCGTCAGTGCCGCAGGCTCTCCGACAGGCGGCAATTTTCTTGGCGAAGCACATTGTCTGGCTCAAGACCCAGAGGCTGATCAATCGGGAAACGGGACAACTCATCCACGACGGGATAGGCCTGAGCCCCGACTACGTGCATCCGGACTCCGTTTGGCAAATCAATCCGATTGCGCGATGGGAAGGATTCTGGCCGGGGCGATCAGCCGCTAGCGGCAGAGAACATCTCAAGCTCGATCATGAGGGAGAATGTTGGTGTGGCAAGGGAGGCAGGTACAAAGACTGCCATCTCACCGAAGAACTCAAGTTATACGGAATGTTACCCGTATAACCTGATGCCACCAAAGCGGGTATCCAGTCCTAGCTCTGCTAGTGTAGGATCCTAACCGCCGTTTCCCTCTCCCAAGAAAAACTGTCAATACCTTACCCCCTGTGCAAATCCGCAACCCCCACAAACCAAACCCCTTCCACGCCAACAAATCTCACCGCCCATAGCAGATGAGTTATGTGCAAACGACTATCCTTAAAATAGGGGCCTGAAACAAAGGTTCCCGAAGGGAACTCCATGCACAAATCCGCCTATCCCCTCTGCCGCCACACCAAAACCAACGGCCTCCTCTGCCAGTCGCCCGCCCTCATCGACAGCGCCTTCTGCTACCACCATCAGAAAGCCCGCCGCGCCCGCCGCCGCACCCCCGGCTCCGGCCCCGGCCACAGCACCGCCGTCCTCCACCCCCTGCGCAACGCCGGAACCATCCTCCAGGCCACCGCCATGGTGCTCTCCGGCCTCGCCGCCAACCGCATCCACCCCCGCAAAGCCACCAAAATGCTCTACGCCCTCCAGATCGCCAGCTCCCGCATCCCCACAACCTCAACCGAATCACGATCTTAGCCGTAACCCCAATCCATGCAACCGCTTAGGTATATCAACCACCCCGTAACCCGAACCAAACAAACCACTTCCCCCCAAGATCCTACCCAGGGGGAGGGGGTCACAACTGCGGCGGCGAAGCCCCGCTCGCGCCCTCTGGCGCAGCCTTCGGCGTCTCCGGCCCCGGCCCTTCCGGTTCCGTCGCATCCGGCTCCGGCTCCTCCGCCGCCTTCGGAATCGTCTCCACCACCGGCGGCGTCAGCGGCACGTCCAGTTGCTTCTTCGGGGCATTTCCCTCCGGAAACTTCTCGTCCGGCTTGTTCGCAATCGCCGCCTTCATAAAGTCCATCCACATCGGCAGCGCGGCTTTCGCGCCCGTCTCCTTGTCGCCCAGCGTCTGCCGGTTGTCGAACCCGATCCACGTCCCGCACGTCACCGACGGCGAGAACCCGATGAACCATGCGTCCGTAAAGTCGTTGGTCGTGCCCGTCTTGCCGCCCAGCGGGTGCTTCAACTGCGCCGCCGCCGCGGCCGTGCCATGCTGTACCACCGCCTCAAGAAACTGCATCATCGTCCGCGCCGTCTCCACCGAGATCGCCTCGCTCACCGTTGCCGGAGGCTCGTCCAGCGGCAGCCCGTCCGCCTGCGTCACCTTGCGGATGGTGTGCGGTTCAATCCGGATCCCGTCGTTCGGAAACACGCTGTACGACTGCACCTGCTCAAACAGCGTCAGGTCCGCCGCCCCGATCGCGATCGGCAGAAACGCCGGAATGTTGCTGGTCACCCCGAACCGGTGCGCCGTCTCGATCACCTTGCGGATGCCCACCCGGTCCGCCAGCTTCAACGCGGGAATGTTGCGCGACTCGGCAAACGCATTCAGCAGCGTCATCGCGCCCTTGTAGTCGCCCTCGTAGTTGTGCGGCGTGTACGGCCCGTTCGGCGTCGGGAAGCTCACCGGCCCGTCCACAATGATGTCCGTCGGCTTCGCCCCCGCCTCCACCGCCGTCGTATAAACGTACGGCTTGAACGACGAACCAACCTCGCGCTGCGACTGCGTCGCCCGGTTGAACTGGCTCAGCGCGAAGTCGCGCCCGCCGACCATCGCCAGCACCTCACCGCTCGCGTTGTCCACCGCCATCATCGAGGCCTGCGCGCCCGAGTCCTGCTCCAGCTCCGCGTGCATGATTCCGTCCGCCGTCGCTCCGCCCAGCTTCACGTACACCACATCGCCCACGGAAAGAAAGCTGCCCGTCTGCTGCGTCCACGCCCAGTCCGGCGGCGTCATCACCGCCCGCTGCGGTCCGATCTTCACCACTACCCGCGCCGCTGAAACCTCCGTCACCAGCGCGTGATAGTAGCCGTCCTTCGCAATCGCCTGGCTCCAGTCCGGATGCTGATACTTCTCCAGATCCTGCCCTTGCCGCACGATGTTCGCGAGGTTTCCCTTCCAGCCGTGCCGCCGCTCGTACGCCGCCGTGCCGTTCAGCACCGCCTTGTTCGCCACAATCTGCAGATCCAGGTCGAGCGTCGTGTACACGCGCAGCCCCGCGCCGTGCACCTCCTCCGGCCCGTACTGCTTCTCCAGTTGCCGCCGCACCTCCTCCACGAAGTACGGCGCCAGCGAGTTGGGCGGCGGCTCGATGTTCAGTCCCAGCGGAGTCGCATCGGCCGCCTCTTCCTGCTCACGCGTGATCTTGCCGTCCTGGCGCATCTCCGCCAGCACCAGGTTGCGCCGCCGCAGCGCCCGGTCCGGATGGTTCACCGGCGAGTAGTACTCCGCGCCTTTGGGCAGCGCCGCCAGAAGCGCCGCCTCCGGCAGCGTCAGCTCCTTCGCATGTTTGCTGAAGTAGTATTGCGACGCCGCTTCGAACCCGTACGTCCCGTGTCCCAGGTAAATCTGGTTCGCGTACATCTGAAAGATCTGGTCCTTGGTGAACACCCGCTCAATCTGCATCGCGAGCAGGATCTCCTGGAACTTGCGCCCGTAGGTCTTCTCGTTGGAGAGGAACAGGTTCCGCGCCAACTGCATCGTCAGCGTCGACGAGCCCTGCGCCATGGTGTGCGAGTGCAGATCGCGCCAAGCCGCGCCCACCGCGCGAAGCAGATTCACGCCCCAGTTCCGCTCGAACGTCTTGTCCTCAATCGAGATCAGCGCCTGCCGCAGCACTGGCGAAAACTCCGTGTAGGGCAGCACCACCCGCCGCTCCAGCGCGAACGACCCGATCTCGCGCCCCTTGATGTCCAGCAACTCTGTCGTGGTGTTCGGACGGTACCGCACCAGATCGTCCATCTGCGGCAGATCGATGGAGTACACCAGCATCAGCCCGCACATCACCCCAAACAAGGAGGACAACCCAAGCAAGATAAGAAACGTCGCCCTCACCGCGATCCGCCGCGTCGGATACGCCGGCCCATGCAGCACATCCATCCCGTCCATGCGGCCGAAGAGCCTGCGCCACCACGGAAATTTTATCCGCTCCCGGGACTCTCGCTGATCGCTGGATAAACTGGGCACGACCCCTTCGCTAAGCTGCCTTGGACTTCAGGATGTCGAGCGCCTTGGTCAACTGCTCATCCACCTGAACGCTGGGCTTCTTCTCGGGCGCAGGGGTCGCAGTGGTCCCCGCGGGAGTCGCGGGACCTGCCGGGGCCGCGTTGTCTGCGTCGGAACCGTCGTCCAGCACAGATGCCACCAGCACGTCGGGAGTAACTCCGTCGTCCTGCAGCTTCTTGCCGGAAGGAGATTCGTACTTCGCAACCGACAGAATCAGCGCCGCACCGTCCGGCAACTCGAACGTCTTTTGCTGCGTGCCTTCGCCAAACGTCTTCTCGCCCACTACATCGGCCCGCTTGTTATCCAGCAGCGCTCCTGCCACCAGTTCGGCCGGGCCGGCGGTTCCGCGATTCACCAGCACCACCAGCGGGGCCGTCGGCTGGATCGCCTTCGCTGGGTCCGCCGCAAATACCTGCTTGGGAAACTTCTGCCCCTCCAGCGTCGCAATCGTCCCGCTCTTCAGGAACATGTTGGCCAGCCGCGTCGCCTCGTTCATGTCTCCGGCTGCCACATCGCGCAGGTCCAGCAACACCTTCTTGCCGCCGGCCTTCTGCATGCCCTTCAGCTTCGCCTCGACCTCCTGAACGTGGTCGTGATCCAGAATCTCCGGCTTCAGATACAGGATGGAGCCGTTTTCGTATGGTGTATCGACAACCGGGGGCACCGCCATCACGCCGCGCCGCATTGCAATTACGTCTGGCTCCGCCTTGTTCGGACGCACCACGCCAACCTCCAACGTGCTGCCCGGCGCGCCCTCCAGCATCCGCTGGATCATCGCGAGCGAAATGTTGTGGGTGTCCTGCCCCTGGATCGCTTCGAGGATGTCGCCGTCGGTCAATCCGGCGCTGTCCGCGGGACTGCCCGGAACCACCGATACCACGGTCGCGTAGCCGTACCGCTTGGAGACATTGATCCCGACCTGTGCCTTGCCGCCCTTGTCGTCCTTGTACGCCTTATAGTCCGCGGGCGTCAGATAGCTCGAATCCACGTCCAGCGATTCCAGCAGCCCGCGCAGCGCACCGTTGGTCACTTCGGCGATGTTGGGGTCGGTGACGTAGTCTTCCTGTATCTTCTGCAGGACCTCGTCATAGACTGCCATCTGACGATAGGCGCCATCCTGCCCGGTGGCGGCGCTTACGCCGCTCAAGTTCACGCCCAGGAAAACCGTGAGCACCAGGACTACCGACACTACGAGCAGAAATATCTTCGAAAGCTTGGGCATAAGACGGAGCATCTCCACCGGCACAGGTCTCAAGGAAATCGCCAGTCAAGATTAGACGCGCTTCCCCGGCGACCCGTAAGCCTAATGATATACCGGAGTCCAAATCCCTGCGAAACGCACCGCGTTGCCGTTGGTTTTACGGGGCGGATTTGATTGGTGGCGGTGGACAGAATCGAACTGTCGACCTACGGGTTATGAGTCCGTCGCTCTAACCATCTGAGCTACACCGCCGGGTGTAAGAATTGGCTGCACAGCAAGGCAGGATCTGCGCCCGGACGCCTATGGAAAGGCCTCCAACGCACAACTTAGCTATGATACGTGAAACGGCAGAGCGAGTGAAGTTGGCTTTCGCTGCTTTCGCTCCAAAGAAAGTCTGATGACAGCTTCCCAACACATTCTCGGCGTGGTTCCAGCCCGCCTCGCTTCCACCCGGCTGCCCGGCAAAGTAATGCGCGAGGTCGCCGGCAAGCCGCTGCTGCAATGGGTCGTCGAGGCTGCGCGCGCCTGCCCCCAGCTCGATGGAGTACTGGTCGCGACCGACTCCGAAGGGGTGGTGGCGCTCTGCCGCGGGCTCGATGTCGCCGTTGAACTCACATCTTCCGATCTTCCCAGCGGGACCGACCGCCTGCACGCCGTCGCTCAACTTCACGAAGCCGAGATCTACGTCAACATCCAGGGCGATGAGCCGCTGCTGCGCCACGAACACATCGCCGCACTGCTTCGGCCTTTCGCGCACGCGCACGTCGATGTCACTACGCTGAAGGTCCGCTGCACCGCGGAGAACATCGGGAATCCGAATGCCGTGAAGGTGGTCACTGCCGCGGACGGCCGAGCGCTCTACTTCTCCCGTGCGACGATTCCTTACGACCGCGATGGCTCGTCGCCGCCTTACTGGAAGCACATCGGCCTCTACGCTTATCGCAAGGCCGCGCTCGACCGCTTCCCTACGCTGCCGCCGAGCAGCCTGGAACGCACGGAACGCCTCGAACAACTTCGCTTCCTCGAGAACGGCCTCAACGTCTACGTTGAGCCCACCGATTACGACACCATCGGGGTCGACACCGAAGCCGATCTGCGTCTTGTCGAACAACTCCTGCTCGCACGAAGCTCTATTCGCTAGCGAGTCGGCCCGCGAAAGGCTCGCTCCGTCGTGACCATGGTCACAGATTTGTGTTGAGCGCGTCTTCGACGAAGCCGATACCCCGAAAGTTGCAGACCCGCAAAAAATATTTCGTCGACTTGCACAACTATGCACCTTGCGTTGTGTCTTCTCCAACGGACGGACGAGAGCAAATCGCAAGATTCTCCCGCTGCCCAATCGATAATTTTCCGGCGATGACTCCACACACGAGCGCGCCCAGGGATGGTTTGTTTTCCTCTCCTGGGAGAGTGGCAAGGATGCCAACTCTGCACTCGTTCCAGATAAGCTGCGGAGCACGCAGAAAGCGAAGTGCCCTATGTCGTCCTTGATTTCCTCTAAATTGTCCCACTCCAGTCGCAGGCTTCCCCTCGCACTCCTCTCTCTCGCCGCTGCCTCGCTGCTCGCCGCAGGCTGCGCAGGCACCGTTGCCAGCAGCAACCCGGCGACGAGCAACATAACCGGCTCCTCATTCGTCATCGCCACCGATGCTCCAATGGCCGCCGTCACCTCGTTCTCCGTGCAGATCAATTCCATCGTCGCAACCGAGTCCAACGGCTCGACCGTTTCGCTCATCAGCGGCACGCCCACCGTCGACTTCGCCCGCTACAACGGACTGCAGACATTACTCGACATGAACGACGTTCCCGCAGGCACCTACACCGGCGTGACTATCACGCTCGGCCCTGCGACCCTCGCGTATTTGAACACGTCCGGTGCCGTACCCACGATTACGAGCGAGGCTGCGACCCTGACCACATCCACCCTCACCTACACGACGCCGACTCCGATCGTCGTCAGCCAGTCGGGGCCGGCCGGCCTCCATCTCGACTTCGACCTGGCCAAGTCGATCCAGGTGAACAGCAGCGGCCAGATCACGGGCACAGTCACGCCGACCTTCAACGTCAGCGCGGTCGGCCCCGGCGATGCGGGCGCCTACATCGACGAGTTCGACGCCGCCGTTGTCAGTGTCAACGTCGCCGGTCAGTCCTTTGTCGTGCAGGGCCCGCACGGCCGCCAGTTCACGATCGACGTAACCGGAAATACCGCGTGGGATAACGGCGAGAGCATCAGCGCGCTGACCACCAGCAGCATCGTGTGCGTGTCCGGCGAACTCGACAAGGCCGACTCCACCATCGATGCGGATGAAGTTGCGATCCTGTCGCAGAACGGCTTCTATGCTTCCGGCCAGGTCACCTACGTGACTCAGACTTCAGGTTCGCCGGCCACCGGCTTCGACCTGTATGTGCGCGGCTTGCTGCCAACCACGACCGGTCTGACGCTGGGACAGATTGCGCAGGTCGATCTCAGCGGCTCGGAGAACTTCTTCATCTACCGGATGCACAATCCCCTGACCCAGTTCCTCTTCAACGCCGACAATATGCTGGCCGGCCAGGACGTCGCCATCGGCGGACCGGCGAGCGGAGCCACCAATCCGCAGGCAGTCACCACCAAGCGGGTTGTCCTGCGCCACTGGGGCTACAACGGCACGGTCGTGGCAGGCTCCATCAACGCTGGAGCCGGGACGTTCCAGATGCAGGTGAACGGCTTCGCGGGATTGCTGATTCCGCAGACCGTGACCGTGTACGCCTCCAGCGTTACGGCGTTCCGCGACGGCCTGACGGCGTTCAGCAGCGTCACCGCCAGCACCAACGTCCGCGTGGTCGGCCTGCTGGTCAAGGATCCCATCTCGGGGCAGACCGTACTACTGGCCCGTTATGTGGACTTACTCAACTAATATAGGCACCAGCAAGAAAGCCGCTGCAGCACTTCAAACGCCGGAGCCAGCATCACTGGTTCCGGCGTCTCTTTTTGCCAATTGAATTTGTCTTTTGGCGCGCGGGGTCGAGAACGGCACAAAACTTCAGCGGCGGTCTAAGGCAGCGACCGGCGAAACCCGAAGTTCCACGCCGTCCTTCAAGACGCTTACCGCGATGTCTTCCAGCGAACTCACGATCCACGTTGCCGCATGCAACTCGTTTACCTTGCGCGTCCCCAGTATGCCAAGCACGCGGCAACCGGCGGCCAGGCCAGCTGCGATACCTGAAGGAGAGTCTTCAACCACGACGCACTCCGCAGGCGCCAGCCCAAGCAACTCCGCACCACGCCGGTAGGGCTCGGGGTCCGGCTTCCCGCGCACCACCATGTCCGCCGAGATCAAGCGATCCGGCACCGGCAAGCCCGCCGCTGCAAGCCGGCCCAACAATAGCCTGTGCGTTGCCGAAGTCACAATTGCCCATCGCTCAGGCGGCAGTTGCGAAAGCAGCGACTTTGCTCCGGGCAGCACCGTCAGGTCGCCGGTGTCTTCGATCTCCATGTCTTCGATCGCGCGCAGGCCCTCGGCCATCTGGGACTCGGTGAAATCAGGCTTCAGCGTGCGCATCACATCCGCCGCGCGCACGCCGTGCGGGACCCGATAGCTTTCGGCGTTGGGCACGCCGTAAAGCTTGCACCACCGTTTCCAGCAACGCTCCACCGACCCAATTGAACTGATCAGCACGCCATCCATGTCGAACAGCAGACCCTTCGTGGTCACGCACACGGCTTCGTCCGTCACCGCACCCCCACATGGACGGTCACCTTCCCATCGTTGCCATAGCGGTCGAAATCGGCCTGGTAGCGTCGATCGATCGGCATCTTCCAAATCTCAGTCCAGGTCTCGAAGACGCTCTTCGGCAGTTCGCCCACGGGCTCGAAAACAAAGAACCTCCCGCCCTCGATCGCCAGCTTCTTCATCCCATCGGGAATCGCGGCATCCGCATCCACGGCGCACCCTATCAGCACAGTAAAGGCGCCCGTGAAGTCCGTTTCATACTCGCAGTAAACGCAGTACACCGAGTCGTCCAGCCGTGCGGCGATGCCCGCAGGACCGCCGGCTGCCTGGAACCTGCGCCACAGGTCGCCGATCTGCTCCAGGTTGTCGTTCCCGGCCCGGGCGTCGATTCCCAGGATCGTCAGGCCATCGCTGTCGCTCACTTTGAAGTTCAAGCCGCCCTCCCCGCCAATACAAATGCGCGCGCAGCTTCGAGCACCTGCGTTACCGATTCCACGGCACAGCTCTCGCAGTAGATCCGCAGCAGCGGCTCCGTGCCCGAAGCCCGCAGCAGAAGCCAGGTCTCCGCGGCGTTCGGTTTGCCGGAGCAAGCGGGGTTTTCGAGGAAGAACTTGATCCCATCCATCGTCTCTACCCGCAGCACCTTCATTCCGGCCATGGTGTCGCCAGCGGTAAGCGCACGCGCGCGTGCAATCGCCAACTGCTTCAACTCTTCATCGATGTGCATATCGATGCGCCCATACTGGTGCTCGCCGAACTCCGCCTGCAACGCCGCAACCAGTTGGCCCAACGTCTTCTTTTCGTCGGCCATCACGTTGGCCAGCAGCAGCGCGTTCAGCAGGCCGTCGCGTTCCGGCAGGTGGCGGCTGATGCCGACGCCGCCTGACTCCTCGCCGCCGATCAAGATTTCTCCCGCCAGCATCAGGTCCACGACATACTTGAAGCCGATGCCATGCTCGTGCAGCCGGCGTCCGTACTTCGCCGCGATCCGGTCGATCATCTTGGTGGTATTGAACGCGCGCGTCACGTCGCCCGGCCATCCCTTGCGCTCCAGCAGCCACCACGTCAGCAGCGCAAGTATTTTGTGCGCGTCCACCACGTTGCCATGTTCGTCCACGGCGCCGATGCGATCGGCGTCGCCATCCGTAATCAGGCCCGCATCGCACTTCTCCGCCACCACTGCCACCTGCGTCGCACAGATGTTCGGTAGAATCGGTTCCGGATTGATGCCCGGAAACAGCGGATTCAGTTCATTCCTGATCTCGACGAACGGAATCTCGCGGCGCGTGAAGATCGATGCGATCACGCCGCGCCCGCAGCCGTACATGGGGTCGATGAGAAACCTGTAACCCGACGCATGGATCGCATCGAGATCGACAAATCGCGCCAGCGCCGTCGTGTATTCGGGATTGAAATTGACCTCTTCGATGCGTCCCTTCTTCGCCGCCTGCAGCAGCGGCTGGTCCAGGTAGCTCTCGATGGAAGTCATGATCGCCGGGGTGCCCGACCCGCCGTAGCTTGCCTTGTATTTCACACCGTTCCACTCGGCTGGATTGTGGCTCGACGTGATCATGATGCCGCCGGCCGCCTTGCGCTCGCGCACCGCATACGAGAGCGCTGGAGTGGGCGTAATCTGCGCTGCCAGCGCGACGGGGATACCTGCTTCGGCCAGCACCTCCGCCACCACTTGCGCGAACGAACGTGAACCGAAGCGCGTATCGTACCCGACGCACACGCCGCGCTTCGGGTCTTCATGCTTCAGTACGTAGTTGGCGATCGCCCGCGCCGCCACACGCACATTCGCGTAGGTGAAGTCGTCGGCAATAACGCCGCGCCATCCATCCGTCCCGAACTTCACCACCGTCGTCGTCTCCGCCATAGTCCTTCCGATTCTTCCTTCGCAGCCTGGGACGATGTCTTGCTCGGGTGTCCGGTTTCCAGGATTCAGATCAAATCTTCGCGGCCGCGCGATTTCAATTCCGCAACCACTTTGCCGACATCCTGCGACTGTTCCCGCGTCGTGATCAGCAGCGCGTCCTCCGTCTCCACGACGACCAGGTTGGTTACTCCGACCAGGGCGACCACCTTGCCCGGAGCATACACATAGTTCCCCTTTGCATCGATCGCCAGTTGGGTGCCGCTGGCGCCGTCGCATATGTTAACAGCCGCGGCCTGGGCAGGCGCACCCCCGGCGCGATGCTCATGCAAGGCCGCCCAGGAGCCGATGTCGTTCCAGCCAAAGTCCGCGGGCAGGCAATAGATCTCAGAGTGCAGTTCGCCCTTTGCCGAGCGCGGTTCCAGCACGGCGTAGTCGACGCTGATGTTCTGGCAAAGCGGGTAGACTTCGGCAAAGATCCGCTCAAACTCCAGCGCGGAGTCGAGTTCCGATTCGGAGCCTTGATGCGCCGCGGCGATGCGCTCCAGCGCTGGCCCCATCTCCGGACAATGCTCGCGAATTGCATTGGCAAGGGTCTTTGCGCTCCAGAGAAAAATTCCGCCGTTCCAGGCGTAGTTCCCCGACGCCAAAAACCCTTCCGCAGTCGCGCGGTCCGGCTTCTCCGTAAACCGCTTCACCCGCCGCACGGGCACGCCCTGGCACGGCACGCACTCAGGGCCTACCGTCTCGCATAGCTCGATGTAGCCGTATCCAGTTTCAGCTCGCGTGGGGGGCACGCCCAACACGACAATGCGCTCGCCGCTGGCGGCAATTGCCACGCCCGCGTGAATCACTTGGGCAAATCGGGCCGAGTCCTTCACGACGTGGTCCGAGGGAAAAATCCCGATCACGGTCTCCGGCGCAGTCCGCTCCAGCAGGAACGCGGCCAGGGCGCAGGCGGGCGCGGTATTCCGGGCCACCGGCTCGCTGAGGATGTTGCTGCGCGGCACCTGCGGCAACTGCTCCGCAATCACCGCATCCAGCAGCTTGTTTGTGATCACCCAAATGTCTTCCGCCGCCGCCAGCGGCAGCAGCCGGTCCAGCGTCTGCTGGATCATGGTCCTTTCGCCATCGAGCGCCAGCACCTGCTTGGCGCGCGCCCGTCTGCTTCTAGGCCAGAAGCGCGTTCCGCTGCCGCCCGCGAGAATCACTGGAGCGAAACGCGGCCCAGCGTTGCAGTCTTCGAGATCCATAGTCTTTCTATGTTAGTGGAAAAACTCTTCGCAAACAGTCAGATACGCCCCAAACTCCGCTCGTGCACCTGCACGGTGGCTCCGATTCTAGATCAATTTTCCAAAGTACTCCCGCATCCGTTCCACGCCCTTATCAACCACGTCGGCGGACACTGCATACGACAGGCGGACATGCTCCGTGGTCCCGAACGCTTCACCCGGAACGACCACCACATGCGCCTCGGTCAGCAACTTTGACGCCACGTCGGCAGCGGACTTCAGTCCGCCCTTGCCGATGAACGCGCTCACGTTGGGATAGACATAGAACGCGCCCTGCGGGACGGTGCAGGTCAGCCCCGGAATCGTCTTGAAGCCAGCGAGTATCCGGTCGCGCAGCTTGATATAGTCAGCCCTCATCTCGCCCACGCAGGCCTGGGAGCCGGTCAGCGCCGCAACCGCCGCCTTCTGCACCATGCTGGTCGTGTTCGACGTGCTCTGCGACTGCAGCTTGCTCATCGCGGAGATGATCTGCTTCGGCCCCAGCGCAAATCCCGCGCGCCAGCCCGTCATCGCATAGGTCTTGGAGAGCGATCCCAGCACGATCACGTGTTCCTTGCACTCGGTGCAGGAGGCGCCAGAAACCACATCGCCGGAAAAATCCAGGTAGACGTAGCACTCGTCCAGCAGCACATAGATGCCCAGTTTATGCGCGAGCCGCACGATCGCGTACAGATCTTCGGCAGGAATCACCGCGCCCGAGGGATTCGACGGCGTGTTCAGAATGATCGCCTTGGTCCTCTCGGTGATCGCAGCCTCGATCATCTTGGCTGTCACACGGAAGTTCTCCGCTTCCGAACTCTCGACAAACACCGGCTTGCCGCCGGCGAATTCGATGATGTCCTTGTAAGACACCCAGAACGGCACCGGCACAATCACCTCGTCGCCGTGTTCGACCAGCACTTCTACGGCGTTGAAGATCGCCAGCTTGCCGCCGGCGGTGAAGACGCATTCCTCCGGGGTATAGTTCGTGCCAAAATCCGCGGCGTGCCGCTCCACGACCGCCTTGCGGACCTCGGGGATGCCGGCCACGTTGGTGTAGCGCGAGAAGTTCTTCGCGATCGCATCGATGGCCGCGTCCTTGATGTGCTGAGGCGTAGAAAAGTGCGGCTCGCCCGCGCCGAAGTTGGCCAGGTCGATCCCCGAGGCCTGCATCTTCAGCGCCTCGGCGGTAATGGCCATGGTGGCCGAAACTTCAATCCGGTTGATCCGGTCCGTCAAAATCTTCATCGCAGTTACGCTCATGCCAGTAGACTCCCAGGTACAGTCTTTCAGATTTCCCCACCGAGATAAAGGTGTGAATCGCCGTCTCTAGCCGACAACGGCCGCCACTTTGGCCTTGGCCTTCATTCTGGCCATCACCAGCGGCGGCACCAGCTCGCTGACGTCGCCGCCCAGCTTGAACACACCCTTGATCAGCCGCGAGCTGACGTACGTGTACTGCTCGGTCGGCATCATGAACAGCGTCTCCAGGTTGGGGTCGAGCTTGCGGTTCATCATCGCCATGGGGAACTCGTACTCATAGTCCGTGATGGCCCGAATCCCGCGCAACACGGCCTTGGCGCCCTGCGCCCGGGCAAAGTCGACCAGCAGCCCATCGAAGGTTGTTACCGATACGTTCGGGTACCCCTGAATGGCCTCGGAGATCATCTCCAGCCGCTCCGCAACCGTGAACAGCGGCGCCCCTTTGTCGGAATTCCTCAGGATCGCGACTACCAGCTCGTTCACGATCTTCGACCCGCGCGAAATCAGGTCCAAGTGCCCGTTGGTCAGCGGATCGAAGGTCCCCGGGTAAATCGCCTTGACGTTTTGCATGTCTAGAAGCAGCATACCTCAGAGAAGCGGGACCGGCGGTCCGGCTACGGCAGGTTCACGATCGCCGGGGGGATAAAATAATCCCTTGCAACCGTAGACTTCCGCAAACCCGCTCGCGTCTGTCCCTATAGCCGCTCAAAACAGGCTGGAAGCGCATTCCAGCTAGGGTGAGCCGCCAGGAACGCATAATGGTGCCTGAAAACATCCAGACCTTCCCGTCGAATAGCTTGGCCCTGGGAGCGGGGGGGCGAACTAGCTCGCTCGACGATCTGGAAAGCGTGGTTGCCCTCTACCAACCGCGCCTCTTCCGCTTTCTGCTGGCCCAGTTGCGCGACCGCGATGCCGCGGAAACGCTCACGCAGGAGACCTTCCTGCGTGCCTGGTCCGCGCGTGCCACCTTCCGCGAAGACTGCTCAGTGGGAACCTGGCTGATCCGCATTGCCCTCAACCTGGCCCGCGACCACACCCGGACTGGCCGCTTCCGCTTCTGGAAGCGCATCTCCGCCAACGCGGTCGATGTGGCGGACGTCGCTGCCAGCGTGCCCGATCGTGAGGGTTCCGCCGAAGCGCAGCTGATCGCGCAAGAGCAGGTCGCACGCATCTGGGAGACGGTCGGCGGACTGACTGAGCGCCAACGCACCATCTTTCTGCTTCGCTTTCTGGAAGAGATGGAGATCCCCGAGATCGCCGAGGCTACCGGACTTCCCCTGGGCACGGTCAAGAGCCATCTGTACCGCGCCCTCAACGTTATCCGCGCACGCCATAGCGCTCCATCGCAGGAGGAGCAATGACCCCTGAACTTCGACTGCAATCTGCCATCGCTCGCCGCCCAATGGGCGAGGGACATCTAACTGAAGAGCAGTTCGGCGAACTGATCGCCGCGTCTGCGAAAACGGCCTACGACGCTTCGCCCGCCGAAACCCACCTGCGCTGCTGCGAGCAATGCGCCGCCGAGCTTGCGACCCTGCGGGAATGCCTCTCGCTGTTTCGCGAGGCCAGCACTGCCTATGCCGAAAGCGAGCTTCGCCGTATGCCGCAGGTCAATCTCGGGTCGCGGCGGCGCCTGCTGTTCCCGGTCTTCGGGCCAGCGTACTGGATGACTGCCGCGGCTGCGATTTTCCTGGCTGCACTGGTGCCCATGCAGACACTGCGCAGACATGCAACCCAACCTGCGCCGGCCGTTGCCGTGAGCGCGAGCAGCACCACCGCTGCATCCGAGTCGGACGAGGCCCTGCTGGAAGACGTGAACCGCGAAGAATCCGCCTCCGTCCCGGCGGCCATGCAGGCGCTCGAAGATCCTACAGGCTCCACGACTTCCGCTGTCATCGAGACATCCAACCAGACTTCAGACCAAAGGAAAGACTAATCATGATTAGCCGATTCGCCCGCAAACCCATGCTCGTCCTCGCTGCCGCAGCTCTCTCCAGTTGCATCGCCTTGCCCCAGCAGCCAACCCCGGCCCCAGCTCCGGATGGTTCCGCGCCCGCGGCTGCACCTATCGAACGCCATCCGCCCGCGAATGCCGGCATGCGTCCCGGCATGATGCAGGGGCGTGGACGCCCGGGGATGCAGGGAAACTTCCGTGGCGACGGGCAGGGCGACTTCCGCGGCAACAGGCGGGTTGGTGACGAAGGTGGCGGCTTCCACATCGGACCCGGGGGAATGTGGTGGAAGAACCCAGCAGTCGTCCAGAAGCTCGGCCTAACGGCCGACCAGACCAAGAAGATGGACGACATCTTCCAGAAGAGCCGGCTTGACCTCATCGACCTGAGGGCGAACGTGCAAAAGCAGGAAGTTCTGCTCGAGCCGCTGCTCAGCGCCAACCCTCTGGAGATCGCAAAGGCCCAGGCCCAGATCGACAAGGTTGCGGACGCCCGCGCCGCCCTGGAGAAAGCAGACGCCAAAATGCTGCTTGACATTCGCGGCGTGCTGACGCCCGACCAGTGGACCAAGCTTCACACTCGTAGCGCCGGCGCACCTGACCCCGGCGGCCCTGCGCCAGCCGGCGCATCGGGTGGGCCTGGCGGCCGCGGACGAGGCATGCGTGGCGGAGGCCCGCCCCCCAGCAACTTCGTCGATCCTATCGACGTACCCTAAAATCCATTCACACTTTGAATTGCCAAGGGTGCCCGCACCTCCCGGGTACCCTTTCTTTTGCCCCGCAACGATCCTCGCTTACAATTCCGCAGCAAAGAAAACGCGCCGCCAACTATACGCTGACGGCGCATTCCCTTGATCTTGCTTCACGTGAGGCGTCCCGGCCGGCGAAGCGCTTACTTTCGCCCTTTGACGGCTTCGTGCGCCGCGGAAGCCCCATTCACCGGAACCGGAGGCACCTCCGCCGCCACGGTCGCCGCGGCAATGCCCATCTTCTTGCGCAGCTCGGCATCGACACGCGCGAACACATCCTTGTTCTCCTTCAGGAACGCGCGCACATTCTCGCGGCCCTGACCGATGCGCTCGCCCTGGAAGCTGTACCAGGCGCCGCTCTTGTCCACGATGTTGTGCGTGACCGCCAGGTCCAGCGCATCGCCCTCGCGCGAGATCCCCTCGCCGTACAGAATGTCGAACTCGGCATCGCGGAACGGGGCGGCCACCTTGTTCTTCACGATCTTCACCTTGGTCCGCGATCCGACCACGACATCGCCCTCTTTGACCGCGCCGATGCGGCGAATATCGATCCGCATCGACGAGTAGAACTTCAGCGCCTTGCCGCCAGTGGTCGTCTCCGGGTTGCCGAACATTACGCCGATCTTCTCGCGGATCTGGTTGATGAAGATGAGGGAGGTGCGCGACTTCGAGACCGCGCCCGTCAATTTGCGCAGCGCCTGGCTCATCAGCCTCGCCTGCAGTCCCATCTGCGCCTCGCCCATCTCGCCGTCGAGCTCAGCCTTGGGGACCAACGCGGCGACGGAGTCGACAACCAGCACGTCGATTGCGCCGGAGCGCACCAGCGCCTCCACAATCTCCAGCGCCTGCTCGCCGTAGTCCGGCTGCGAGATCAGCAAGTTGTCGATGTCCACGCCGAGCTTCTTCGCATAGCCGGGATCGAGCGCGTGTTCCGCGTCGACGAAAGCCGCCAGCCCGCCGGCCTTCTGCGCCTCTGCAATAATCTGCAGCGTGATCGTCGTCTTGCCCGAGGACTCCGGCCCGAAGACCTCAATCACCCGGCCACGCGGCACGCCGCCAACACCGGTCGCCACATCGAAAGAAATCGAGCCGGTCGAAATGACCGCGATCGGCACAATTGCTTCCTTTGACCCGAGCCGCATCACCGAGCCCTTGCCAAACTGTTTATCGAGAGACGAAAGGGCTGCTTCTATTGCCTTGTTACGATCATCGGCCACGCTATATTTCTCCTCAGTGGTAAGGTCACTGAGGATTCTAGCACCAAAATGGGACTGGGGCGAAGAAAAATCGAAATGGGTGAGATTTAGCGCGACGCCGGACTTCTGCCTGCCACCACCAACCTGCCCACTGGCCCTAAGGAACGGTGCGGACGGTCTGGCCGGTCCAGGCCATCTGTGGCGACTTCGGCTCGAAGTAGTTCCGTTCCCAGAGGCCCCGGTAGAACTCGCCGGTCAGCTCGGCAGCCTTCGGGCCGAAGCTTGGCCGCCCGCCCTCGATGAAGATTACGGTCACAATCCGGCCCTTCGGGGTATCCGCGTAGGCGGCGAACCAGCCGTAGCGGGTGCCGTTGTTGGAGCAGGTTCCGGTCTTGCCCAGCACGGGAAACTCGTGGAACTCCGTCCGCAGCGAGCGCGCCGTGCCATAGTCGACCGCGCCTTCCAGCCCGTCCTGCATCTCCGGAATCAGCGGAGCGATATCCAGCACCCGCTTCACCTTCGGCGCAAAGTCCGCAACGTCTTCGGGCGTTTGCGGGTGCTGCAGATAGTAGAGCGTGCCGCCGTTCGCGATGGCGGAGGTCAACGCGCCAAGCTGCAACGGCGTCATCGAGATGCTCTCGCCAAACGAGCACATCCGGCCCACGCCACCCTCCGCGGCCGGCAGCTCGGTGTCGGGATAGACGCCGAGTTGCTCGCCATCGATGTTGTATCCCGCCAACTCGCCCAGACCGAACTCGTTTGCGTAGTGCTTGACGCGCTCAAAACCCAACATCCGTCCCAGCGTCTCAAAATATGGATTGATTGACTTGGCGAGCGCCGTGGTCAGGGTCATGGTGTAGTGGCCACCCAGGTTAACCGGCGTGTCCTTGGTAATCAATCCCTCGTCCAGCGCAGCCAGGCTCACCGCCAGCTTGATGGTCGAGCAGGGCTCGGCCCCGTTGGAAAGCGCTACCTTCTGGTTCACCATCGCCAGGATGCGCCCGTTCGACGGATCGATTGCCAAAGCGGTGCCGTTCATATTGCCCAGCGCCTCAACGGCGGCGGCGCGAACTACCGGGTCCTCACCCCCGGTGACATCGCCCAGGCTGAGGTTGTCGGCAAAAGAGTTGCCGGTGAAGCGCTCGTAGGAGCGCCGGGGGGTGCGGCGAACCGCCAGCACCGTGCGCGCCCCGCTTCGGGTTCTCGCGAAGGTGGCGGACGTTTTCACGGCGGCGGTTGCGGCATGGGTGCGGGAGGTGGACGCTACTGTATTGCTCATGCGCAACGTCGTGGAGCGCGATTTTGCCACGCCGGTCTTCGCGGCGGCCTTCGAAGCAACAGTCCTTGATGCAGTGCTTTTGGAGGCACTGGCCTTATGGGTCACAGTTTTGGACGCGCTCGCCCTGGTTGCGTGCGGCTTCGCGGTGGTTGACGACGCGCCCCCCGAACTCGCCTGGGCACGCGCCGTCGGCGCAGCCGGGAGGCTGACCAGCGCAGCGATGAGGCAGATAAGGCTTACAGTGTTCCAATTGACTTTCCGGGCCATGTACTGTGCTTCTCCGAGGGGATTCTCCGCTGTTCTTGCCGTCGTTCGCGTCGTGCCTTGGTCCGTCTTAACCTTTTCTTGCTAACTTTTTCGACCGTCCAGCAACTCTTTCGACCATCCAGCCTGCAAAAAGTTTGCTCGGTTGTCCGGTGCGACCAACCCCGGGCCTGCCCCTGGGAGCATTCAACGCCTAATGCAGACCGGCGACTATAGCCCGGAGGTGCTATCTCCACCGGTCGAACCACCTCATCCGGCCTGATTCCTCCATTCTAAAGGAGGACACCTCAGCCCCGCGTGACGCACCTCACGAACTCCGCCAACCAGTCCCGCTGCGACTCAACGGCTGCGGCGCAGGAACGCCGGGATATCCAACTCGTCCGCTTCCGCCTGATCCGCGGGTGAGCCGCTCGCGCCCGCAAAGAGGCGCGGACTCGCCTCGATCGACGCGGGAGCACTCGCCGGTTGAACGCCAACCGCCGATCCGGCGATCTCGCTCTCATTCGCGGCCCGATTTCGACCGGCGGCGCTGCGGAAGAAATCGTCATCGAAGACCGACGCCGCTACCGGAACCAGCTCCGGTTCGGAATCCCGCTCCACATCGTCCGCCTCGAACATGTCCTCGATCTGGTCAGAACTGGGCCCCTCAGCTTCGAACTCCGGCGCCGCGTCAGCCTCCACCTCAGCCTCGTCGTTCCAATCGGCAGCGTTGTCCATCTCCTCGGGACTTACCCAGATTCGGCCGGCGTGCAGCGAACCGCCCTGGCTCACTTCAGCCACAGCAGGAGGTGCAGGCGCCACAGCCTGAGCGGCCGATTCGTTCCTCGGCATCGGGACCTGCGCCGTTTCCGCCCGCCGCGCTTCCCGCTCCTCGCTGGCGAAGATGGGCGCGGCATTGGCGTGCGTGCTGAGGCTCCGCCCGCGAATCGGCACCTGATAGTCCGCCCCGGGCATGGTGGACTCGGCCAGCATGCGCGCGCGCCGTTCGGGCATCTCCTGCTTGAAGCCTGTAGCGATCACGGTGATCTTCACGTCGTCGCCCATGCGCTCATCCTGCACCGCGCCGAAGATGATGTTGCAGTCCTCGTGTGCCGCGTTCTGAATGATCGTCGAAGCCTCGTTCACCTCGCTCAACTTCAGGTTGCTGGAGCCGGTAATGTTGATCAGTATCCCGCGCGCCCCGTCGATCGCGCCCGCCTCCAGCAGCGGACTCGCCATCGCCGCAACCGCCGCATCCATCGCGCGATTGCCGCCGTGGCCGGTGGCTGTGCCCATCACCGCGTAGCCCATTCCCGCCATGGTTGTCTTCACGTCGGCGAAGTCGCGATTGATGACGCCGGGGATGGTAATGATATCCGAGATGCCCTGCACGCCCTGGCGCAGCACATCGTCGGCGATGCGGAAGCTCTCGAAGAACCCCGCATCCTTGGCCACCGCGAGCAGCTTTTCGTTGGGAATGACGATCAGCGTGTCGACCGACTCCAGCAGCTCCTGCATGCCGCGCTCGGCCTGCATCATGCGCCGCTTGCCCTCAAACGCAAAGGGCCGCGTCACCACCGCGACCGTCAGCGCGCCCATCTCACTGGCCAGGCTGGCAATCACCGGTGCCGCGCCGGTGCCCGTGCCACCGCCAAGACCCGCGGTGACAAACACCATGTCGGCGCCTTCCAGCGCTTCAATGATTTTGTCCGAATCCTCGAGCGCCGCCCGCCGGCCCACATCCGGGTTCGCGCCCGCGCCCAGTCCGCTGGTCAGCTTTACCCCAAGCTGCAGCTTGACGGATGCTTGCGAGAGCTGTAGCGCCTGCACGTCGGTGTTGGCCGAGATGAACTCAACCCCTTCTACGCCCGCGGCGATCATGCGGTTGACAGCATTGTTCCCGCCGCCCCCAACCCCGATCACCTTGATGCGGGCGCCCTTCGGCGCGTCGTCCTGATAGCGAATGCGGAGATCGTCTGACTGCTCGGACATGGCTTCCACTCCCTGAGAATATTGGGACCCATGCACCGCGCTGCTCCGCGCGATACACGGGGTCGAACGCTCGAACCTCGTACGTCGAGCCTGTCCCGTGGAACCTAGTCTGACATCCCCCACAGCGCGTTGAAACCCACACATCGCGGAATGAACCACGCTTGGTACTTCTATTTTCGAACTGCACCAAAACCGGTTCGTTCCACGCCCCGGGTGCGCCATAGGCTGCCCTGAGCTTGCCGACGGGATCACCGTCCGGATGCAAGTCCGAACCGTTATCGTGGGGTTATTCTCTATGTGCCCGCGCGGCTGTTGATCCCTGCGCAGCGCTCGATGCCCCCGCTTATGGCATCTTCGACCCCGGAGTCTTTGCATCCGCGCTCCTGGCCAATGGCAATCGCACTTCGAGCGAGCCGACGCGGTTGCTGCGCACATCGCGCACTGCCAGCCGGATGGACGCCGCAGTCACCGGCACAGCGGCTGCGGAAACGGTGCCAAGGGTCCACGCATACCTCCTTTGGACGTCATTTCGTCTGTATCACGGGCAGCGGCGGCGTATCGGAGGCTGGAACAGGCAGAGGGATCTCCAGCGTGCCGATCCGTTTCCCAATCTCATCGCGAACGGCCATGCGCAGCGAAACGGCGCCTTCAGGAACTACGAACAGCATGGATGCGTGGTACCCCTCCGACTCGATCTTTTCGTATTGGGCCGTTGGAATTGTGTTCTTGACGCTGACCTCCACGCCGTTCAGCAACTCGCCGTCCTCTGTGTATGCCGCCAGGGCGAAGCGCATGTCGGTAGCGTACCCTCCATTCGCCGCCGGCGGCATATCGAGCTGCCGTCCTACAATGGCGAAGTTGATGCCGTAATGCTGGATCCTTCTCCGGCCGCTTGCGGTCCTCGTACGCAGACCTTTGGCATTTGCTTGCAGGAACGTTTGCATGGTCTTGACTTCGTCCGCCGAGGCCACCGTCGCGCTGCCCACCGGGGTCACCTTGGCCTCAAAGAACAACTCCGAGGAGTTGGGCGCGCCGTGCCGCATGCTCATATCCCGCGCGAGCGGCTGCGCTGGAGTCGGGTGCCTTGCGTCGTCAGCGAGATAACTTCTGCGATAGAACAATTGGTAGCCGGAATCCTTCAGCACTACTTTAATATTCCGCTCGCCGCCGTCCGCCTTGGCATTGCTGGGCGCGTAAGTCAGCGTGTAGTAATCCGAGCCCTGGCGGACAGCGGCGTCCATGGCTTGCCGCAAACCGTTGGTGTCGTAAAAGGCTCTTCCGCCCGTGCTGTCGGCGATTTGATCCATTGCGAGGTGTTCCCTCAACTGCTCAACACCGAAGAGACCGCTCATGCTCGGCAGCGTCGGGGAGCGCGCGGCCGCGCTGAATTGCGGGTCCGTCTGCAGACCGCGAACATCGACCGGGTAAACCGCCACGCGACTCCCGTCCAACAGCCTCTTTGCCGCTCGAACCTCCGGGTCAAGAAGGACCTGCCACTGGGAATTGCCGTGCTCGATGCCGTTGGAAAAAATCTCCGGGGGAAAGGAGCCGGACATCCAAATGAGATTCTTGCGCCCAGGCAGCGCAGAGACGAACCGCGCGATTTCAATGAAGGCATCCACCGTGGCCCGATTGCGCTTAATCCCCTGGTACAACATCTCTTCGATCTCTGATTTGAGGAGCAATTCGTCCTCCTCCGCGTCCTCGGCCAGGGGCGCGGCGCGCAATGGCGGCGCCTGAGACGTTGCTCCTTTCGAGTTGACGGCCTGCATCAGCCGGGTCTCGTCATCCGTAAATCCCTGTAGCATGTGCAAGCGGTCGGATAGCACGAAGATGGCGATTCTGGTGGAGTTCCCCTGGTCCTTGATGAACTTCACCAACGCCTGGTGGGCACTGGGGAACGACCCCTGAGGCGTGTCTAGCATGTCGTACAGCAGCACTGTGACCGGCTTGTCTGGCGGGGCCAAAGTGAGATTGGAAAAAGTGTCCGGAGGCAAATGGAGATCGAGCGCTTGCTGCGATGCGCCCGCGGAAGCGCCGCTATGCACATCGAAGAAGTGGAGCGGTTGGACCACTCCATCCTCCATCACCTTGAAGTCGTCCTGTTTCAGACCCTCTACGGGATTGCCCTTGGCGTCCGTCACGACGACATCCACAACCACGCGCCTGACATCTACTTCGATTTGGTGTGTTGGCGATTCCGCGTTCGTTCCATCCTCTGTTGGGACGGACATCCTTGGCACAAGCTGCGGACCTTGCGCTTTGAGAGCCACAGTCAAACAGAAAAAACAAAACGCAAACAAAATGGCCTGACGGCTTGCGGTCACTGTTTGTCTCCCAACACTGTGGTTTCTGCGAGTTGCCCGCACACAGGATATCGCCAACCCCGCTCTGGGATTGGCGGATCCGTCAGCTTCTCACTACGGGGTGCAGAGACCAGCAACGCATTCGCCTATGCAGCTTGTCATACACTGCTGAAACATTGAGCTGCACTGCGTAGTGCAATTTTCGATCGCGTAAGGGTCATCAGCGTACAACGCAGTACATGAGTTGTCGCATTGCTGACCCTGAGCTCCGCACGAAGCAAGACATTCGTTATTACAAGTGGCTCCGGCGCCCGAACAACCTGGGGGTGGGCCACCCTGGGCGCTGGCTTTGGTGGGCCAGCGCAGTATCATGATGCCAACCATCAGGACGAAGAGGAACTTCAATGCGATTTTCATACTTCTCCTTATTGGGCCTGCGGGCCCCGGTTCGTGATGCGTGAGGCAACCGCTCTCACATCAAGAGCGATTGCACCTGCTGCTGGCCCTGGTCGCTGAGTTTCCCGACCCAGGCCTGTTGCACCTTGCCGTTGCCGTCTACCAGCAGCACGGTAGGTGTTCCTCTTACGCCAATCGAGTCCAATGGGGAGGAAACCACCTCAACGGACGGCGCAATGAACTTCTGAACATAGGTCCGGGCTTCCGCCAATGGCTGAGGAAGGACGGCGACGATCTTGATCGGTCCCCGGTTCCGGGCAGCCAGTTGCTGATAGAAAGGCTCGCTATCCTTGCAAAAATGGCACGTGGTGGAAATCGCCAGGATCAGCGTTTTGCTTTGTGGCGCTAAACGCACCCCAGGCAGGGCGATTGTCTGCCCCACCAGGGAGGCCTGCGACGATTAGGCGGGGCGATGCCGACGCTCGTACTCCTGCTGTCCGACAAAAGCGAGAATAACAACGACGGCGACAAGAACGGCGATATTAGCCGCAACTTCCAAACGGCTTTTCATGCGGGGGAGCCTCCGCGGCCTTAACTGCGGCGATGCAACTCTTCAGCGAACCCCAATGGCTCCTGAAGATAGGCATCTTATAGGCCGCGTCGGGGGTATTCTTCTGTGTCGGCCGACATAGACATCAACCTCTCGACCAACTACAATTGAGCCTTTCGCCCTAACCCTTCGCAAACACCACCACACCGTTTGCGGGAATCACCACGCTCGCCGAAGCCGGCAGCCCATTCATCGGTGGTCCGTCCGCAGTAATGCCGCCCCCATTGCCCGCGACCTGCGGGTTGACCAGCACCCCGTTTGCGTTGCAACTGTCGTAGACGTCGCTGTTGAACACTTCAACCCAGCTCCCCGCCGACGGAAACCCCAATTGATATCCCCACCATGTCGACTCGCTGAACGTAGCTACCACCACCACATCCTGCCCCACACCCTGCACCCAGCGCTGAAACGCGATTACCCGGTCCGCATCGCTGGCGTAGAACACATTCAGGCCTTCACCCCGCAGCGCGGGCTGGGATTTGCGCAGTCGCACCGCATCCTGGGTGAAGCGAAGATGGTCCATCATCGCCCCGTCCACAGCCTTTCCGGTCGCATCCTCGACCAGACCTCCCCACCAGATCAGCTGCGACGTGTCCAGGGGATCCGCCCCCCACTGCTTGTCCTCCAGAAACTCCTGCCCCATAAACAACTGCGGAATTCCAGGCGCCGTCAGCAGCAGCGCCGTCGCCACCCGGGAACGGCTGCGCGCATACCAACTGCGATGGTTCGATCCATCCGCCAGCGCAGGAATCCGCAGGCTCGTCCCTATCTTCACAATGTCGTGGTTCTCGACACACGGAATGGTCTGCCAAGACTGCGCGAACCCTGTCGGCCAAACCGCCATGGCAATGCCGCTCATCTCCACCGTCGCGCCTGCGCCGCCCGCGGCCTGCCCCACCGCGCTCCTGATCCCCTCCCGTAGCGCATCGTGCTGCACTGTATCGAATCCCATTCCGCTCTGCGCGGCCGGAGTTACCGCTTCAGTCGCCGGCTGGTTGAAGTACTCGCCCGGCCAATACTCCGCATTCTGCAGCGCACTCGGGTTCTGCGCTCGTACTGCGTCCGTCAGCCCGCGCACAAAGTCCCACCCGCTGCCTCCATTCATCGCGAGCAGCATGCTGATCTCGTCGTAGCGGAAGCCATTGCCGTGCATCTCGCCCAGGTAGAAACTCGCGTTGTTACACAGGTAGCCGCACACGTCCGCATTCCACAGAGCGAACGACAGTCCGCCAACATATCCCTGGTCGGTGAAGTAGAGACTCTGGTTGTTGTCATAGACGCCGTTCGGGCTGGTCGGCGCGCGGTCCCAGAAGTACAGGCTCTCGTCGTCACCGTTCAGCACCCCGCTCGGGTCCACCGAGGTTGGCACCGTGTAGCTGTCATTCCATCCGCCCGCGTGGTTGTACACCACGTCAAACGCCACCGCGATTCCGTACACATGCAGCAAATCGACCATGGCCTTCAACTGCGCACACTGCGGCGTTATGTCCGCGATGGTCATCGGCGCAAATCCCTTCGCCGCCAGCAGCCGGTTGATTGTCGCCAGATGCGCCGCAAGCTGCGCCGGGTCATACACCCCGTAGTCCAGCTCGGGCGAGAAGTAATCCGAGCCGTCGTATCCCAGGGACCCATTCGCGCTGGTGTTGTTGTCCTCGTTGCCCCACACCGGCAGCGGCTGAACTACGTTCACTCCCAACGCGACCAGGTACTCCAGCTTCTCGATCGCGTCGAGAAACGTTGAGCCCGTCCCGGTCGCCTCAGCGGTGTACGTCCCGATGTGCAGCTGATAGATCACCATGTCGGAAAAAGCCGGCGTCTGAAACCCGGCATCGTGCCACGGATACTCGCTCGCCGCGCGGACCACCGCCGGGCACACCGGAAACGGCGCCGCGGGATCGTTGGCCAGCTCGCGGGCATACGGATCGCGCTTGTATCCGCTCGATCCCGTCCCCACCACATAGAACAGGTAGGTGTCGCCTTCGCCCGCATCGGGCAGAAAACCCGACCAGTAGCCGTTGGCATCCATCGCCAGCAGCAGGTCCGGGTCCTGGCCGGAACGCTCGACTCCGCCGAAGACCCCATTCACGTAGACCGCCGTGGCCCGCGGGGCCCACGCGCGAAAGATCACGCCGCCGCCCGCGACGCCCAGCTCCGCAACCAGATTGGCGCCCATCGGCGCATTCGGCGTGCAGTTCGTTTGCGCGATCATGTGAATTCCCATCCTCTATCCCCATCTTCGCATTCACTGGCCGCAAGCGCATTTTTCGCACTGCCAGAGCGATGCGATGGTATGCTTCCGCTGTCCTTGAAAGTCCGCCCATGTTGACCCGCAAACTGTTTCCCCCCGCGATAGCCATTTTCCTAGCTTCCTCCAGCCTCGCTGCCCAGGTCCCGACCGCCGCAAAACCCTGTCCCGCACCTCCTGCGATTCTCAACTCGACGCAGCCCAACATCTTTTCCGAGCAGCAGGAGCAGTGGCTTGGCGACGCCATGGCCGATCAGATCGAGACCTTTTACAAACCCGTCAGGGACCCTGCGGAAAATGAGTATCTCGCCGGCATCACAAAACGGCTGCTCGCCGCCCTTCCGCCGACTACCATCCAGTTCCGTGCGATCCTTGTCGACTCGCCCGAGGTCAACGGCTTCTCTCTGGCCGGCGGGCGTGTCTACCTGACGCGAAAGCTGGTGGCCAACGCCAATAGCGAGGACGAAGTTGCCTCCGTCATCGGACATGAGATGGGCCACATCCTCTCGCACCAGTTCGCCATCGAAACCACCGCCGACCTCAAGCGTCTGCTCAATATCACCAGTGTCGGAGACAAGGCCGACATCTACGCCAAGTTCCAGCGCCTGGTCGACGCCCGCATGAAGGACAAACACCCCGGGCCGGGCGGCGACAGCGATGAAAAGCAGGACGAAGCAGACGTCGTCGCCGTCTACGCCACCGCCGCCGCAGGTTACCGGCCGCAGGCCTATGCCGAATTCTGGGACCGCATGTTTTTTGTGGAGGGCAAAGTGGGCGGACCGCTCTCCGATTTCTTTGGCATCACCAAACCCGAATCGAAACGCCTCCGGTCCATCCTCAAACTCGTCAATGCCCTGCCCCCGGGCTGCGGCGCTGCCCAGGCGTCCACCAGCCCCGAGTTCGAGCATTGGCACCAGCTGGTGGTCGCCAACCAGCCCGCCAACTATGCCCTCGACTTCAAGCCGATTGCCGAGGTGGAGCTCAACCCTCCCCTGCGCATGGACCTCGAGCAACTCCGCTTCAGCCGCGACGGCAATTTCATTCTTGCGCAGGACGAAACTTCGATCTCGGTGCTCTCTCGCGAACCCTACAAACAGATCTTTCGCTTCGATGCCGAAGATGCGCTGCCTGCCGAGTTCAGCCCCGACTCCCAGCGCATCGTCTTCCATACTCCCGGCCTGCACACCGAAGAATGGAGCGTTGCCGACCAAAAGCTCATCGCGTCCCACGAGCCCATCAGCCGCAACGACTGCATTCAGTCGAAGTTCTCTCCCGATGGCCGCACGCTCTTCTGTATCTCCTTGCGCGAGGAGGATTTTGGAGCGTACCTAGACCTAACTATGCTCGACGCCGCAACCGGGGCCGTTGTCTTCCAAAAGAAAGGCTTTTTCGAGCCCAGCATTAACTTCCTCTTCAGGCTCGCCATGAGTGAACGGTCCTACATCCCCAGGGACCTGATGCAGGGTAGTTTTTCCGCTGACGGCAACGTGCTTCTGATCGGCCCATCGTACGCCAAGCTCGCGTTCGACCTGCGCACCCGCGCTCCCATCCCCATCGGCAAGGAGCTGAAAAACACGGTCACCGGTGCCTATGCCTTCGTCGGCTCCGACAAAATTGCCGGCGTGGCGGACTCGCCGAAGGACTCCGGCGTCTTCGCCTTTCCTGAAGGCAAGCGCCTCCAGTCCGCTCCGTTCGGTCTCGCCGATCTCGAATCCGTCACCAGCGGCAACTACGTCCTCAGCCACGATGTTCCCGATTTGGCCGTTGGTCTCGCCGATCTGTCGGCAACTAAGTTCATCATCGCGTCCAGAGTACCCGCGATGGACGTGTGGGGCGACTGGCTGCTGAACGAGAATGTCGACGGCACCGTGATGATGCATAACCTCAACGACAAATCGATTGCCGACCGCAAGACCTCGCTGCCCCTCAGTCCGCTCGGCCCGTCCCTGCTGGCCTACGCCTCTTCCGACGGCAAGTACCTCGCGCTCTCGGCGCGGACCCGCGGGGGCGTCTGGAATCTCGCGACCGGCGAGCGCGTCCTGCTCGCCCGCCGCTTCAACTCCGCCGTATTCGCGCCGGATGACACACTTTACGTCGAGTTCCCGAAGTTCGGCAAATTGGACCGCGCCATTCAGCACCTTTTTCTGAACCCGACGAGTTCTTCGTCCGTCCCGTACAAGGAGGACGACTCCCTGTTCCTCTCCGCCGGCCTGCTGCAGGAGTGGAAACCCGGTGCGAAGAAGGCCGTCGAGCTCACCGTCCACAATGTCGCCGACAACTCCGTGCTGTGGAAGCGCACCTTTACCGGAGGCGAACCGGCGCACACCAACAACCTCCTGCCGGGACAGACCATCCTAAGCTTCTTCCTTAGGACTGACTTCGCCAAGGACCGCCTGAAGTCGGCGCCGGCGCTGGCGGAACAAGCCGCCGCAATCAAGAATAAGGACACCGGACGACTTATCCAGGTGCTGGACAACGGGAATGGCGATATTCTCCATGAACTTGTGATTGAAGTTCCTCTTACGTATGAGGGAGTCCGCGGCATCAACGTCGTCGGGGACAACCTCTACCTCTCAAGCGAAGACAACCGCACCATGGTCTACGCGCTCTCCACCGGCGCCCAGCTCCGCCAGCTCTTTGGATACGTCATCGCGCTGGACCCTGCGTTGTCCCGCGTCTGTTTGGTCAATCGCCGCGACGAGGCGGTTGTCTACGATTCCGAAGGACATCAGGTCGCGAGCTTCCACACCGGCAGCCCGCTCCGCCTGGCCGCGTTCCAGCACGATGGCACGCACCTTTTACTGCTTACCGCGAACCAGAAGGTCCGCATCATGGAGATTCCCGCCGCAGCCAACCGCTGACCGGCCGGCACGGCCGATAGAATATGAGGTGGCTCAGCCTGCCTGGACACGGATGCCAATTGCCAAACTCACCGTCGAGATTTCCATCCCGCACGCGCAGTCGCTGAAGGACCGCCGGCAGGTGGTGCGCTCGCTGAAGGACAAGGTTCGCCACGGATTCAATGTTTCGGTCGCCGAACTCGACGACGCAAATCTTTGGAACCGCGCCACTTTGGGGGTCGCCGCAATCTCCGGTTCGTCCGCCTACCTGACCGGCCAGATGCGCGAGCTCGACGATGCGCTGCACCGGCTCGCGAACATCCATGGCGCGGAGATACTGGACTCGTGGGTCGAGGTGCTCGCGGAATGACCGGGGACCTGACAAAACCCGCGTCAAATCCGCGAATTTGTTATCCTTGGGTGTTGTCTGAAAGATGAACTATGCCTGAACACCGAGCCCGAACCTACCACCGCAACCGCGTTGCCAGCACGTTTTCTGAAGAGATCGGAGCAATGCTCGAAGGCGAACTCTCCGACCCGCGCATCGCCCCCAGTTACGTCACCGATGTCGTACTCGCCCCCGGCGGCAAGAGCGCGCGTGTCTTTGTCGCCGTGCATGGCAGCGAGGCGGAAGAGGAGTCCACGCTGGCCGGTCTGATGGCCGCACGCGCCTTCATCCGGTCGACGCTCCGCGATCGCATGGGCGTGCGCCACGTGCCCGACCTCACCTTCGCCATCGACCGCTCGGAAAGGCTGACCGGCCGCATGGATGAGCTGCTCGCCCGCACCCGCAAACGCGATCGTAAGCGCGAGCAGAGCGCTGCCAATCCCGCCGGGACGGATACGCCGCAACCGGCGGAGCAACAGCCGTGACCGCCTCCTCCGCCTGAAACAAGACTCTGGTAGCCTTGTCTCGCTCGTTCAGCCTGGTTGATCCAGTCCTGTCACGATGGATATATTGACTGATTTTCCACAACCCGCCGCGTCTGGCGCGCCGAAACACCATGCGGCAGTCGCCTGGTTGCGGTCCCAAATCCGGAGCATCCGTGGCGAGTCGCCATGGGAGTTCGTCGTCCTTCTCGTCATGACGGGCTTCCTGCTGTTCTACGGCCTGATTCCGGTCTTCGGCGGCGACCAGGTCGGGCTGGTGGGCGCCGACGAGCCGCGTTACGCGCAGATTGCGCGTGAAATGCTCAACGCGCACTCCGACATCTGCCACGAGTACAAAGCCAGGATTTTCCCCAGCAGCCCCACGCCGAAGGCTATCGAGAACTCTCTGCATTGCCTGGATGGCGGGACTGTCACGCCCATCCTCTACGGGCATCCCTGGCTGGAGAAGCCCGCTCTTTACTACTGGCGGGCGATGGGCTTCTTCAAGGAGTTCGGCGTAGCGGACTGGACCGCGCGTCTTCCCTCGGCTACCGGCGCAGGCCTGCTGATCCTGATGATTTTCCTGCATATGAGGCGATTCCGGCCTGGAGGCCAGCTCGACGCCGCGCTGATTACCGCATCCTGCGTCGCCATCATCGGGTTCGCGCGCGGGGCGTCGACCGATATGCAACTCGCCGCGCCCTTCTGCATCGGCATGCTGGGCTGGTACGCGTGGTACGAGACGGGCTTGAAGTTCTGGCTCTTCGACCTGTACTTCTTCGGCGCGGCCGCCACGCTGGCCAAAGGGCCGGTGGCTCCGTTCCTGGGATTGAGCATCATCCTGCTGTTCCTGGGACTGCGGCGGGAGTGGTCGGCGCTGCGCCGCACTATTTGGCTGCCGGGCGTTCTGCTCTATCTGGCGATGGTGCTGCCTTGGTACGTCGCGGTGCAACGGGAAAACCCCACCTTCATCAAGCAGTTCATCGTCCAGCACAACCTGGAGCGCTTCGCGACCAACCTCTACGAGCACCATCAGCCCTTCTGGTATTACCTGGCGGTGCTGCTGGTCGGGCTGATGCCGTGGACCGTGATCGCCATCCGGGCGCTGGTTGCAGCCATGACGGACTCGATCGCCGAGTGGCAAGTGCGCCTGAACCCGAAACGCTATCTTGGACACTCGCGCGCGGGAGACGCCTTCCCTGAGTTCCTGGTGCTGTGGGCGCTGCTTCCCATTGCCTTCTTTACCTTCTCCAAGTCGAAGCTGCCGGGATACATTCTGCCCTCGATCCCGCCGCTGACCATTCTCACCGGAGATTACCTGAATCGCATCCGCAAGGTTGGCCTTCCCAAATGGCTGCTGTGGTCGCACGGCGCGGCCTGCGCCCTGGTTGCGTTCGTCATTACGCTGGCGCCGCAGCATATGCTGTACGACACGCTGGTGCCGTCGGTGGGCTGGCTGGTGTGCGCGGGTGCAGCGGCGCTGTTGGTTCTGTTCGCCGTGGTCAAAACGATTCAGATTGGAGGCATCGCGCACGTGCGCAACGCCACGCTGTTTCCGGTGTTGGCCGCGATGGTCTTCCTGCTCGGCTTCCACGGCCGGGACCTCGACCTGAACTACTCTGCCAGGCCGCTGGCCCGCGAGATGCAGCAGCAGGCCCCGGAGGTGCGCGCCGTTGCCTTTGAGGATGTCCGGCGCGACATGGTCTACGGCCTCGCCTTCTACCGCAACGAGCAGCCCATCGATTACTGCGAACCCTCCAACAAGCCCCGCCTGAACGAGGAAAGTTGCGGCGGCGGTGTCGATATTCCAGTCGAAACGCATCTGCTGGTTATCCCCGCCAACGAGGCAGGCAAGCTGGAATCGTGGCTGCAGGGCCGCGTCTACGAGCCTCTCTTTCTCTATGAATCGCAGGGCCTTGAAGTTTACAAGGTGTATGCAAGGCAGTAGGCCGAGCAACATTTTTCGCGTGGGCAAGCTCGATTCCTATAAGCTCGTCCGGTAGTTGTTTCGGAGAATATTGTGCTCGACATTCACTTGCCCCACGGGAAGTTGGAAGGCTTCAAGGACTTCTTCTTACATCTCTTTACCATCACCGTCGGGTTGCTGATCGCTCTGAGCCTGGAGGGTTGGGTGGAGCATGTGCATCATCGTCATCTGGCCCGCGAGGCTGAGGACGGCTTGCGTGTGGAGATCGCCAATAACGAGCATGAATTAGTCCGGCAGCGCCAGCAGATCGATGACGGTCAGAAGCTAATGGGCGCTGACCTGAAAGTACTGGCGGAGATGCGGGCACACCCGCCGAGCACAAATAGATTCTTAGCAGGACGGACCGGGTACAGCAGGTTCTGAGTTTGGATACAGAGTGGAGAATCATGGCCAGCGTTCCCGCTGCCTCCCAAATCGAAGTCCTCGACCTGCGGCACTTTTCCGCCCGGCAGTTGCGGCCGCTGCTGGAACGCGAGGCCCAGATATGGCAGGACCGCCTGCGCTGGGACTACAGAACTTCGACCGAATTGCTGCTGCAGTATCTGGAGTCCCGCATTCTGCATGGCTTTGTAGCGCTCGACCAGGGCCGGGTGTGCGGTTACACCTTCTGCGTTTACGAGGGCCACAAGGCAGTGATCGGCGATGCCTTCGCCACCGGCCACAGGACGATGAGCGACGCCGACGCCACGCGCGTGCTGCTGGTGCATGTGCTGGAGATGCTGCGCAACTCGCCCGCGGTCGACCGGGTGGAGTCGCAACTGCTCCTGTTCGACGCCGGCGAGTTTGCCGGCGTATTTGCCGGTACGCAGTACACGATCTATCCGCGCCTGTTTCTGGGGTGCGACATTCGCAGGCCGGCTCTGGTTCCCAGCGGAACGGTTCAGGCTGAGGATTCCGGTTCGCAGATTCCGCCGGACCTGGCATTGACGCAGTGGACGCCGCAGAACTACCAGGCTGCGGGCGAGCTGATTTATGCGAGCTACGTGGGCCACACCGATGCGTTGATCAACGACCAGTACCGGTCGCTGCATGGCTCGCTGCGCTTCCTCCACAACATCGTTCGGTTTCCGGGATGCGGCACCTTTGAGGGCAACTTCTCCTGGATGCTGCGGGACCAGAAGAGCGGCGCGCTGGTGGGGATGGTGCTGTGTTCCCGCGTGGGGCCGCGGGTGGCGCACGTCACGCAACTGTGCGTGGCGAAGGAGTACCGCGGGCGCGGGCTTGGGCTCTCGCTGCTGCGGAAGAGCGCGGATTCCCTGCGGCGCGCGGGGTTTGAGGCGATCACGCTAACGGTGACTGAAGCCAATGCTCCGGCAGTGAAGCTCTACGAGCGGTTCGGCTTTTCCCTGATGCACCGCTTCGACGCAATGGCGCTGGATACAAGACCCAAGCGTCTCTGAGCCGCCCACTGCCTCCGGTGCGGCCCACGTGCGCGGGTGCGGATCATGACTCCACAGCTTCATCCGGCATTTGCCTGCTCCAGCAGACAAGCCAGACCAGCAGGCAGAGGGCGCTTGCTCCCGCGGTGTCGAGCAGCACGTCGACGGGCGTTCCGGTGCGGCCGGGAAGAAATGTCTGGTGGAACTCGTCGGCGCCGGCCACCATGGCCGTGGATAGGATAGCCAGGAAGGTAGACTCGATGCGCCATGGCAGGAGCGGCGTCCGTCCGCGGCGGTCGAGAGTGTGCAGCCACGCACGGAGGAAGGTGAAACACACCGTTCCGTAGCCGACAAAGTGACCGGTCTTGCGGAGGATGTGGTGGAAGAGATCCCAGGTGCGGTCGCCGAACACACCGAACCAGCGTTCAAAGAGCGGCCGCAGCAACCTGCTGGTGTGCTCCGACGACATGGCGGCCGTGGATTCGCCGCAGATGACGGCGATGGCGAGAACGACTGGACCCCAGACGTTGAACCACCAGCGCCAGCCCACGCCCGAATCCGGCGAAGGCGACAATGGCTGATAGAAGAAGACCGAACGCATCTTGTTCTAGGCTATCAGCCGGACGGCGAATGACGCGACCTTTCTGCCGGCTAACGCGCCTTCAGCGCATTTCTGCGCCGCGCAGCGCGAACGGTCAAGAAGACTGCGTTGAGGAAGATCGCGCCGGCGGTGTCGACCATCACGTCGTGGAAGCTGCTGACGCGGCCGGGGACGTAGCGCTGGTGCAACTCGTCGAGGCTGGCGACGATGAAGGTCGCTAGCACAGAGAGCGCGGAGACTGAAACCATTCCCTGAATGGTTGCCAGGCTTTCGCCGATCCGCATGATGCCGGCGCGGATGGAGGTGTGCCAGGCGTTGCGGAAGATGAGGCCGATCGTTCCGTAGCCGAGGAAGTGCCCAACCTTGCGGCCAATTTCATTCACCGGTCCGGTAAGGTCCCAATGCCAGCTGCCCAGTACTACCCGCCACACGTCCTGCAACCAGACCTGCGTGTGGCCTCCGCCCATGAAGCTGGTGGAAGTGAAGCGTACGAAGACAAGGCTGAGAAGCACGGGAATCCAGGCGCTGTGCACCGATCGATGCGGTGTGGCGAGCCGGGAGGCGGGATATAGGGCGGGCGAGGCGGACATCGGTTCATCTCCATGCTTACAGGATGCGTGCATGCGACCAGGCCGGGCAGGCTCGATCTGCATTTGAATGGAGCAAGCGGGATGCCAAACCGGAGGGTTCCTGTTATCTGTAACTTATTCTGTATCAGAATACACGAGCCTGGCGGCGGCCGAATGGGGACGGTAAGAATTACGCGGCGGCATAAGGCTTTATTCGGCGTGGTAGTTGGGGGCCTCGCGCGTAATGATGACGTCGTGGACGTGCGATTCGCGGAGGCCGGCGTTGGAGATGCGGATGAAGCGCGCGTTGGTCTGGAGCTCCTCGATGGTGGCACAGCCGAGGTAGCCCATGCCGGACCGCAGGCCGCCGACGAGCTGGTAGACCATCGCCTCGAGCGGGCCGCGATGAGGCACGCGGCCTTCGATGCCTTCGGGAACGAATTTGTTGAGGCGGTTGGAGCCGACGGGCTCGCGCGCGGTGATAGACGGGCGTTCGCCTGCGGCGGCTTCGGTCATGTCGTCGGCGGACTGGAAGTAGCGCTCGCCGGAGCCTTGCGCCATGGCGGAGAGCGAGCCCATGCCGCGATAGGCCTTGAACGAGCGGCCCTGGTAGAGGATGGTCTCGCCGGGCGACTCATCGACGCCAGCGAAGAGAGAGCCGATCATGACCACGCTGGCCCCGGAGGCGATGGCCTTGGTGAGGTCGCCTGAGTATTTAATGCCGCCGTCGGCGATGATGGGGATGCCGGCTTTGGACGCGGCGCGAGAGGCCTCGGCAATGGCGGTGATCTGGGGCATGCCGGCCCCGGTAACCATGCGGGTAGTGCAGATGGAGCCGGGGCCGATGCCGACCTTGACCGCGTCGGCGCCGGCGTCGATGAGGGCCAAGGCGCCGTCATAGGTGGCGACGTTGCCGGCGAGGAGGTCGACGTAGGGGAAGCGCTTCTTGACGTCGGCGACGGCCTGAAGGACGCGCGAGGAGTGGCCGTGGGCGGAGTCGATGGCGAGGGCGTCGACGCGCATCGCGATCAACTCAGCCGCGCGCTCAAGGAAGTCGCCCGTGGCCCCGATCGCTCCGGCGACGCGCAGGCGGCCTTTCTCGTCCTTGGAGGCGTTGGGGTATTTGAGTTTCTTCTGGATGTCTTTTACAGTGATGAGGCCTTTGAGTTCGTAGTCGTCGTTGACGACCAGGAGTTTCTCGACGCGGTGGTGGTGGAGGATCTCCTCGGCCTGCTCGAGCGTGGTGCCGACGGGGACGGTGATCAGGTTGGTCTTGGTCATCACGTCGTCGATGGGGATGTCGGTGCGGGAGACGAAGCGGAGGTCGCGGTTGGTGAGGATGCCGACCAGCTTGCGGTTGCGGGTGACGGGGACGCCGGAGATCTTGAAGCGGCGCATGAGCTCGAGCGCGTCGGAGATGGGCTGCTCGGGCGTGATGGTGACCGGATCGACGATCATGCCGGATTCGGAGCGCTTGACGCGGTCAATTTCGAGGGCCTGCTGCTCGATGGTGAGGTTGCGGTGGATGACGCCGATGCCGCCCTGCTGGGCCATGGCGATGGCCAGGCGCGACTCGGTGACGGTGTCCATGGCGGCCGAGATGAGGGGCGTGGCCAGGGTGATCGAGCGGGTGAGGCGGGTCTGGGTGCTGACCTGGGTGGGAACGACTTCGCTGTAGGCAGGGACGAGGAGGACATCGTCGAAGGTCAGAGCTTCCGGAATCGGGGTGGTGATCATTTGCACTCGTTATTCGTTGTTCGTTGTACGTTGTTCGTTGGGGGCGGCATAGGTGGGGTTTGGATGATTGTAGGGTGGAGCGGGTGGGAGGGCAACTTCAAGGTCCAAGGTACTAGGGTCGAGGTTCAAGGAGGCGAGCCAGTTTCGCTGGCTGAGGAGCATGGCTTGGCGCTGGTCGAGGGTGTAGGTGGCGCGCTGGAGGCGGAAGAGGAGAGCTGTGGCGAGATTCGAGTCGATGGTTCCGGCAGAGAGGGCCTGGTGCACGCGAGAGATGGCGCGGAGGATGGCACGGCGAGTGGTGAGCGGGCCGAGGTGGGTGGGACTCTCGCGGCGGCGCGCGATGCGGGCCGTGTGCTGCTGGCGGCGGAGGCGCTGCTGGGTGCGGCGATGGTGGTAGCAGAAGGCGGAGCCGGCGACGGCGACGGCGCGGCAGGGCTGGAGGTGGGGATGAAGGTGGGAGCAGAGCCGGACGGGCGGTTTGGCGGACATGGTTCCCTTTCCTCAGTGCCCCCGGGGTGGGGGTTTGGGTCTAAATTATTCAGTTTCAGCCACTTGACCGATTTTAGAGACAAGTGAGTGAATCCAGGCTTCTTACGGCTAAGAATAAGAAAACAAAGGGGAATAGAAATCCGTCGGTTCGCGCCGAGAGAGTTTTCTATTCATTCTAGTTAAAGGATATCAGGTTGACCATAACTCATCTGCCATCTAAATTTGCGGGGGAAGTGATTGATTTGCGGAGGCTTGTGGGGATTCTTGGGTTTCTGGGCCCTTGACAACGATTTTGGGGTGGGAGAACGAGAGCATACCCCAGGGGCTAAAGCCCGTGCGTTCTGGAGGGACGTGGAGGGCCAAGGCTGAAGCCTTGGCTTACCTAGAAGCAAGGGCGTGGGCGGAGCGCCGGGCGCCCGAAGGTTTCTCGCGTCGCACCCATCGCGAAAAGCCGAGAAGGATGGGCGTCTGCCGGTTCTCAGTAGCGGAGTTTGACCTGCAGCTGCTGGCCCAGTGCGAGATAGAGGACGCTGTCGGGGTTATCGCTGTCTGCGCCCATCGCAACGCAGGTCGAGAGCAGAAGAAGAAACCCGCCGGCCACAGCGACCGCGACCGCTCCAGCGATGGTGACAGAGGCGAGAAAGACGGCGCCGGTTATTGCTCCGGCACCCGCGCCGACGACGCCGAGGAAGGTGGGCAGTATCCCGCTATGCACGCCGGGGGTAATGAGGGCGGCGACGTCCTGCGCGCGATAGACAACGGGCGCGTGGCCGCGGTTGCGTGAGCAGACGAGTCGATCCTCTTTGAAGGACTGGATGCGGCAGGTTTGCTCTTGTTTGGGGCGGGCAAACGTAACGACGTAAAGCTTGCCCTGGGTGGGTCCGAGGGCCATGGCACCGCGAAAGGTGTTGCTGCGCGGGGTGGACGGGGGCCAAGAGGACCACGGCTGGACGTTCTGGGCCTGGGCGAGGCTTGCGGAGAAGGCGAGGACGGTGGTGAGGGTGAGGGTGATTCGGTGGGCCATGGTCGTTCCTCCGGCGCTGAATTGAGGAGAACCGATGGACGGTGGTGGGTGGGGAGGGATTGGGACAGTTTTTGAAGTGTCCCAAGCTGAGTACCGCGCCTACGGCGCTCGGG
>Ga0181529_10000899_pt1 | contig 41141 bp, 38 predicted proteins | sample PEATcosm2014_Bin_36_FD_119763 | JGI IMG/M metagenome (GOLD analysis project Ga0181529, IMG submission 119763) | Peatland microbial communities from MTU Mesocosm Facility, Houghton, MI, USA - PEATcosm2014_Bin10_30_metaG | ecosystem: Environmental > Terrestrial > Soil > Wetlands > Peat | place... | reverse complement strand
GATCGGCGCCCTCCCTCTGCTTCTCGGAGCCGCTGCTCTCGCCGTCGCCGCGATTAATGAGATATTGTATTCGAGTTTTATCATAGATAGCGGTAACTTCTTTTCTTATGGGATGATTATCTTTATTGGGACCCAGGCCTACGCGTTGGCGGGGCGCCATTCATCGACCCAAAGCCAGCTGAGGCAGGCGCTGGCCGCAAAGGAACTCTTGATACGAGAGGTGCATCATCGCGTCAAGAACAGCCTACAGATCGTGTCGAGCATTGCCACGCTACAGGCGCATCGGGTCGAGAATCCCGCCGTTCTGGCCGCGTATTCGTCGATGCAGGGACGGATCCGGGCGATAGGCCTCGTCCACGAGAAACTCTACGCCCTGGATTCGGCGGAAGTGGTGGATGTCGGCGACTATGCGCAGAACCTCGCCGGCCTGTTGGCGGATGGCTACGGCATCGAAGGCGAGGAGACGCTTCTAGTCGAGTCGGAGAGCGTTATCGTTCCTGCCGATCTCTGTATCGATCTCGGGATCATCATGGCCGAGTTGGTGGCTAATTCCTATAAGTACGCCTTCGGGCCAGCGCATCGCGGCAAGATACGCGTACGGATTCGAAGAATGGGACCAATCCTTGCCTTGGTAGTGGAAGACGATGGGCCCGGTTTTGCCGAAAGTTCCTTCGTCGAGGCCTTCCCGACTTTGGGCTTTCGCCTCATCTCCAGCCTGGCCAAGAAGCATCGGGCGAGCGTCCACATCGGGAAGGGTCCCGGGGCGGTCGTGGAGCTGCGCTTCCCGATCGGCGAAGCGCATGCCTCGAAATCGAGCGATGGGTAATTCGCCTTATATTCAGGAGGAATACATGACAAAAGAGACGATTCTGGTCGTTGAGGACGAAACGCTGGTTGGGCTGGAATTGAAGGAAGACCTCGAGCGTCTGGGTTATTTCGTGCCAGAGGTGCTCGAGTCGGGCGAAGCGGTCGTTCAGGCCGTGGCGCGTCACCAGCCCGATCTCATGCTGATGGATATTCGGCTACGTGGAAGTTTAGACGGCATCGAGGCGGCTTATCAGGCCAAAGCGGAGTTCGACCTCCCGGTGATATATCTTACCGCCTATTCCGATCCAGATACGCTGAGGCGAGCCGCCTTGACGGGTCCCGATGCCTTTTTGCTCAAGCCTTTCGATGAGCGCGAGCTCGCAGCCAATGTGCAGCTGGCCCTCTCGCGCGCCAAGAGCGGCGAGCCACTTAAGCGCGAGCTGCGCGGGGCGATATCCCTGGTCGACGTCTTGGAGGAACCCGCGCTGATCGCCGATCTGGACGGGCGGATCGCGCACGCGAACAAGGCGGCGATCGCCTTTCTGAAGCTATCCGACCCGAGTCTGCTGGCGCGAGTCGAGCTCTCGCGCATATTGGAGAAAGGCTGGAAGGATCCGGGACGCAGGCTTGTCAAGCTGAGGGATGACGACGACAGATCGGCGGGCAAGGTCGCATCCGTTGAGCGTCTTCTTCGCTCCGACGGCCGCGAGTACGGCAGTCTCGTCGTGTTCGGAAGCATGGATCGGCGCGAGCGTCTTCTTCTCGAGGCCTCCGCCGCTGAGGCCAACGCGGCCTTGATCCGTCTCCTCCCCATGCCTTCGGCGGCCGGTCCAGGTTATAAGGTCTGCGGCTTCCTCGAACCCTGTCTCTCGGGCTCCGGCGATTTCTTCGATGTCTTCTCCGCGGGAGAGAACGAGATCGCCTTCTATGGCTTCGACGTCATGGGACATGGAATCCTCGCGTCTCTGATGGCCTTCTCGCTCCGCGACCTCCTTCCCGTCCTCGGCTGGGGAAGGGGCGGCAAGGCACCGGCGCCGGCCGACATCGTGCGCTCGCTCTACGAGCGATACGGTCATAAAGCCGAGGACGCGATGGGGAGTAGTTTTTTCACGATCGCCTACGGAACGATGGATAGGTCGTCGGGAGAATATAGAGTGGCGCGCGCGGGCTATTCGCCCGTGCTGCATCTCGCGTCCAACGGAGGGATGCGTGTCCACTACACGAAAGGCGCGGCGGTCGGCGTCATCGTAGATGCCGACATCGAGGAGGCTACCGGCGTCCTTTCGTCGGGGGATCGGCTCCTCATCGCCTCGGACGGGCTATTCGCGGTTTTCGGCGAGGGTCTCCTCGAGAATTCCCTAGATAGCTTGAACGCCTTCGCGGACGGGTTTCGGGGCCTGGCCCTGGAAGATTTCGTCGATGCGTTCCGACGCCGCTCGCGGGAGACGAGGGCAGGGAGCTACATTGACGACATGAGCTTGCTGGTAATCGAGCGCTCATGATGGCGGAGTCGTTCGAGGTCGCGATAGTCGGCGCGGGAGTCTGCGGGGCGAACATAGCTCGCAGGCTCTCGGCCTACGAGATCGCCGTCGCCCTCATGGATAAGGAGGCCGACGTTTCTTTCGGGGTTTCCAAGGCCAACTCTGGGATAGTCCATGGCGGGTTTCATCACAATAAGAAGCATCTGAAGGCTCGCCTGGAGATTCAGGGCGCGATGATGTTCGACCGCCTCAAGACGGAGCTGGGGTTCCCCTTTGTGCGTTGCGGCATCGTCGTCGTAGCTCTCCACGAGGACGAGATGCGCGCCGTGGAGCAGCTTTACGCGCAGGGCGTCGACAACGGCGCCATAGGCATCGAGATGTGCTCGAGGGAGCGAATGCTCGAACTCGAGCCCAAGCTCAGCCGGGACGCCCTCGGCGGCCTCTACGCGCCGGGCGGCGGCATCGTCGAGCCATATCGATTCGTGTTTTCCCTCGTCGAGTCCGCGGTCAAGAACGGCGTCAGCGTATTCACGGGATGGGATATCGTCGCGGCCGAGCGCGAGGGCGACGCCTGGATCCTTCATGCCGCGGACGGCAGGCAGCTCCGCGCGCGCTACGCCGTCAACTGCGCCGGCCTCGCTGCCGACGAGGTTTCGCGGATGTTCGGGGCCGAGGATTTTTCGATCAAAGGCCGCAAGGGCGAGTACTACCTCCTGGACAAGCTGACCAAGGCCAAGCCCGGCCGAGTGGTATTCCCGGTGCCCACCTCGGTTTCCAAGGGCATGCTCATCGTGCCTACCGTGGAGGGAACCGTCCTCATCGGGCCCACGGCGAGCGCGGTCGAGGACAAAGAGGATGCGGCCACGACCAGGTTGCAGCTCGAGACCATTTTGCGGAGCGCGCGGAATATGATTCCCGACATCTCCGAAGCCGACGTCATCACGAGCTTTGCGGGTATCAGGCCCACCCTGGGCGATGACTATTACATCGACCTCTCCGCCAAGGTGCCGGCATTAGTACAGGTCGCCGGCATTCAGTCGCCCGGCCTCACCGCGAGCCCGGCGATCGGCGAGTACGTGAAGGACCTGCTCAAGAAGGCGGGCCTCGTCCTCGTCGAGAAGGCGAATTGGGACCCCACGGTGGAAAGGGAGTCGCGGGCCAGGGATCTTTCTCTCTTCGAGCTGGACGAGCTGATCGCCCGCGATCCGGCCTACGGCGAGGTGGTCTGCCGTTGCGAGTGCGTTACCGAGGCGGAGATCGTCGCCGCGATACGCCGTGGCCATACCACTCTCGACGGCATCAAGTACTACACTCGAGCGCAGATGGGTCGTTGCCAAGGCGGGTTCTGCACCTATAAGATCGTCAAGATACTCATGAGGGAGACCGGCATGAGCTGCGACCAGATCACTAAACGCGGCCGCGCCTCGACGCTGCTCAGGGGCGTGCTATGAGGGAGATGAGCTTCGACTGCGTCGTGATAGGCGGCGGCGCTGCCGGGATGGCCGCCGCCCTTGAGCTCGAAGCCAGGGACCTCAGCGTGGCCATTGCCGAGCGCGAGGAGCGCCTCGGCGGCATTTTGACCCAGTGCATCCACAACGGCTTCGGCCTCATCGAGTTCAACGAAGAGCTGACCGGGCCGGAATTCGCCGAGCGCTTCGAGGAGAGGATCGGCGGGCGACGGATTAGCGTCTTCTGCGGGTGCACCGTACTCGACATGGTAGCCGATGAAGGCGAGCAAGTCCTGTCCTGCGTGTCCGCGAAGGAAGGCGCGCTCAGGCTTAGGTCGAGGGCCGTCATCCTAGCGATGGGCTGCAGGGAGCGCAACCGTGGCAACGTACGCATTCCGGGATCGAGGCCGGCCGGCGTCTTCACCGCCGGCCTCGCGCAGCGCCTGGTCAATGTGGAAGGCTACGTACCGGGCAGGGAGGTCGTCATAATAGGCTCTGGCGATATCGGCCTGATCATGGCCAGGCGCATGAGTTGGATAGGCTGCAAGGTCCATGCCGTCGTCGAGATCCTGCCCTACCCCTCTGGCCTTACGCGCAACATCGTCCAGTGCCTCCATGACTTCGATATTCCCTTGTATCTTTCCCACCTCACGACCGGCATCTATGGCAGGGATCGCGTCGAAGGCATCGAGGTGGCCCCGATCGAAAATGCTGCCCTCATGATGGGAAAGGCCTTCAAGATCCCCTGCGACACCGTCCTGCTCTCGGTCGGGCTCGTGCCCGAAAACGAGCTTTCGCGCGAGGCCGGCGTCTCGATCAATCCGATGACCAACGGTGCCTGGACCGATTCGACCCTAATGACCAGTCTTCCCGGGATCTTTGCCTGCGGCAACGTCCTTCACGTCCATGATCTCGTCGACTACGTCGTCGAAGAGGCCAGGCGCGCGGGGCGCTGCGCGGCCGCATGGCTCGAGGGGGCCCGGCCCTGCCGCGAGGCGAGGGTCAAGGCCGGGTCTAATGTGCGCTACGTCGTTCCGGCGCGCGTCGATACGGGCCGCGACAACAAGCTCTACCTCAGGACCATGATCGTCAAGAACGACGCGATCCTGGAGGTCAGGATCGACGGCAAAGTGCTTCTTTCGTCCAGGAAGAACCATGTCCAGCCATCGGAAATGCTTACCTTGACCCTCGGCAAGGCCCAGTTGGCCGCGGCGGCCGAGCTGCCTGACGCCGCGGTCGAAATCTCGATACAATGAGATGGTGAGTATGAGACGCGAGCTGACCTGCATAACCTGCCCTATGGGCTGCCGCCTCGTCGTCGAGAGCGCGCCCGAGAACTCGACCCCTGCCGCGGGCGACGGGCTCTCCATCGGAGGCAACCGCTGCCCTCGCGGCGCCGCCTACGCACGCGAGGAGCTGCTTGCGCCCAAGAGGACGGTTACGGCCACGTGCAGGGCCGCAACGGGCTCCGGTTCGCGGGCTCAAGGGGGCTCCGCCCGGCGCATTCCTTGCAGGACGGCCTCGCCTTTTCCCAAGGAGCGCGTGGAAGAGCTCCTCGAGGCCATCTACGCCCTCGAAAAACCCCTGCCGGTACGAAGGGGGCAGGTCATGATTCGCGATGCCTTGGGTCTCGGCATAGACGTCGTGGCGACGCGGACCCTCGACCTAGAGTAGATTCATGCTCCGCGAGCGCAACCTCGGCAGGAGTGTCGGCGTCTAATAGGCGCATCGATGCGGAAAGAGGGGATTTCCGATGGCTTTACCTTCTGCGGCGCAGATCATCGTTTCGATCATCCCGATAGTCGGCATCGTAATGGCCGGCGTTATCGCCTTCTTCTATTTGCTCTGGAGCCATCGCGAGAAGGTGCGGCTCATTGAGCGGGGGCTCTACGAGGCGAGCAGGATCGACCTTGATACCTTCTGTCTCCTCGCAGGTCTCCTATTGCTGAGCGTGGGAGCGGTCCTCTCGATCCTCTTCATCGTAATCGAAGGCGCTTCCTACGCCCTCTTAGGGGGACTCCTCCCCTTCGCGGCCGGTATCAGCCTTTTGCTCTTCTTCATGCTGCGGAGGAACCGGGACGGGGCATGAGCGCCAATGAGCGGGCGCGGGAGACGAGCGACGAGGAGGCGATAGGACAGGTCCTGGACGGGAATACCGACGCCTTTGCGATATTGGTGAGGCACCATAGCGCGCGGGTGAAGAGATTGGGCATGAGTTTCTTTCGCGATGCGGAGGAAACCGCAGACTTCACTCAGGACGTCTTCGTCAAGGCCTACACCGCTCTCGCGTCCTTTAAAGGACGGAGCCTCTTCTCGACCTGGCTGCTCCGGATCGCGTACAATACCGCGATCAACTCGAAGAAGCGCAAACGGGATCATCTTTCGCTCGATCCCGAAGCGGAGATCGCGGGGGTGCCTGGAGCCGAGGAAGAGCAGCTGCGCGAGGAAACCGCGCGGGCGGTGCGCGAGGCGATGGCCGGGCTTCCGTCGCGTCAGGCATTGTGCATCGAGCTTTATTTCTATTACGACCTTAAGTATCTTGAAATCAGCGAGATGACGGGATATCCGGTGAATACGATAAAATCGCACGTGTTCCGCGCCAAGCGGATCCTGCGAGAGCGGCTCGGAGCGATGAAGGAGGATGGGGATGCGGCACGAAGCGGCGCTTAAGCGGCTCGATGAACTCGACTCGAAGCAGGGCTATAGTCTGGCCCTGCGTTGGCATCTCGCCCGCTGCTCCATCTGCTCTCTCTCGGAGACGCGGATGTCGGCGGCCATGCGCGCCTATCGCGAGGACGCGCATCCCCGCGGGGCCGATGCCGTTTCCGAGGATCTCATCGAGGACCGCATTATGGCGGCCGTCAGGCTGATGCCTCCGCCCAAGCAGGACTTCGCCCTTGGCGACTGGATCTTCCCAGGCGCGGTGCTGGCCATCTCGATGGTGCTCCTGCCATTGATGGGCAAGGACGTCGACTTCCTCAAGTCTCTCTTCGGATCGGGCTATCTGTTGTCGATTTCACTGGTGCTCGGCGCGGCCTTTACCGGCTACTGCGCCTTCTTCATCGCGACCCACCTGTCGGAACTCCAGGACTATCTCGAGAAGCGCGGCCTAATGCCGCGCTGAGGGAAAGGGTTTACTCGCCTTCCTTGAGAATCTCGATCTTGATGCCCTCTGGAGCGTCGGATTCTTCCTTCGGGGGAACCGTGACTTTGAGTATGCCATTGCGGAAGACGGCCCGTACCCTGTCCTGCGAGAACTTGTCGGCCGGCACGTAATATTTCTGCTTCTCGACGTCCTTGAGCTTGAGTCGGCGCTTGAAGTAGCGCACGTCGTTCTCGGGAAGCTCGTCGAGGCCGATCTTGGCGTTGAACACCATATAATCGCCCTGAAAATTGAGGAAGATGTCCTTTTCATCGAAGCCCGCCAGGGCGAACTCGAAAACCATGCCTCGCTCGCTTGTGAGGTAGATATTCATGGGAGGATAGGAATAGCCAGGATAATAATCGGCGTTCTCGTCCTGACCCATGTCGAACCAGGGCTTCGCCCCTACCCCGGGCCCGGTGTTTACGTGAACGTTGAAATTCGGGCCCATCTTTTCCCCCAACTTGTCGCCCATATCCTGGAAGTTCGCGCCGAAGCTCTTGGCCGCGTCGAATACCTCGTCCAGTATGGTGCCTATATCGACGTACATGCGATTGCCCTTCACGTATCCCTCCAGAGTTCGACCGAAGACCGCCCTGCCGGCAACGGCCTTCGGTCCCACTATACCATAGCTTAAATGCCTTCTTTGACGATTTCTACCTTTATGCCGGAGCCATCGCTCTCCTTGGGGGGGACTGTGACGGTGAGTACGCCGTTCTTGAATACGGCCTTCGCCAGTTCTTGCGCATAGTCCTCGGCGGGAACGCGGTACTTCTGCCTGTCGATATCGCGGGGCCTGAAGCCTCGTCTCGAGAAATGGCTCCCGTCTCCCTCGCCCTCTTTAGCCGCGGCCTTGGCGCTGAGTACAAGGTAATCGCCCTGGAAGGTCGCCGAGACGGCACTCTCGTCAATGCCGGCTAGAGCAAACTCGAGCACCATGCTGCCGTCTCGAGTCGTGTAGACGTTGGCAGGCGGGTAGAAGTAGGCATGATGGCGGTAGCCGCCGCAAGACTCGAAGATGGGGTCCATCTCGGGCGCCATGCCCTTTATCTTCTCGCCGAAATCGCGAGCCATGCGGATGATGTCGTCGAGCGACCCGTCAAAATCGAAACCTCTGTCGCAGTGACCCATACTATCCTCCAATAAGCGAGGAAGCCCCGCGGCGTGGATTGCCCGCGCCAGCGGAACGCTATTCGCCCTCCCTACGGAGCGGCGTGCCGAAGGCTCCCCTGCGGGCAAGCTACGGCATGAGCATAAGGTACTGTCGCCGCCGGGACAGGGCAAGGGTTTAGGATTCGAGAACGCCGGTCCCGGCACTCTTCAGCGTCTCGTAGACCGCCGCGAGACTTTCGGGAGTAAGCGCCTCGGCGCGGATGTCGGAGCGGATGCCCAACGCCGCGAGGACGCCGGGCAGCTTGTCTTGGATCGAGGAGCCGTCGCCTCGGCCGCGCGAAGCGCCGATGGCAGGGCCTGCGGTACGGAAGTTGTTGCATAGAGTCTTGCGGCGAGAGGAGAAGCCGGCGCGGACGAAGGCTGAGAAGCCGGCGCGATCGCCGGCCGCGAGAGGGACCTTTCTCGGTTCCATTCGAACGACTGAGCTTGTCACGCGCGGGACGGGCCAGAAGGAGCTTGAGCCGAGGTCGAAGGCGAGCCTGCATTTGCAGGTCGACGCGCATAGTACGGAGAATGAGGAATAATCCTTGGTGCCGGGGGTGGCGATCATGCGCAAGCCCGCTTCCTTCTGTATCGTGAATATCATTCGCGGGGGGACTAAGTCCCCCTCGAGGAGGGACGCGACGATGGCGTTGGCGGCGCTATATGGCAGATTACCGAAGATCCTGTCGGGAGCGCCGGTCGCCTCGAGCTCGGTTTTCCACGTATCGATGAAGTCGCCCTCGATGAGCTTGAAGGAGGGATTCCCGCCGAAAAGCCGTTCGAGCATGCGCGAGAAGCCGTGGTCTATCTCGAAGACGGTGACTGCTAGGCCAAAATCCAGCGCGAGGGCGGTCATCGCTCCGATGCCCGGTCCTATCTCCCAGACTCGCGTACCCGCCTCGGCCTTGAGCTCATCCAGCACTCTCTCTCTCGCGTACCTGTCCACGAGGAAGTTCTGGCCGAAGCGCTTGGACACTGCCAGGCCCTCCGCCGCGAGAAGGGCCTGAAGGGCCCGGGGAGAGTCGTAGTCGGGTAAGCCAGGATCGATATTCGGCATGGGGGCGAGCATATACCAAGGCCGCCAGACCGGCTACGGCGGCGCTCGCGATGCCGCGCTGGAGGTAGGAGGAGAGAAGGAGCCGCGGAAGGTCGGCCGCCGTATTCATGATGCCCATGAGCAAGAGGTAGAGGAAATCGGAAACCGGTATGGCAAAGGGTGCCGCGAAGGGAAAAAGGGAACATACCAAGCCGGAGCCGATTCCCCACCACATCAAGACCATGACGATCGGCCCCGCCGCCATTGAGGCGAAGATCCCTACGAACTGAAGGTAGCCGAAACTGAAGGCGAGCAAAGGCGAAACGGCCGTTTGGGCGGCGAGGGATACGGATGCCGGCTGCCGAAGGAAGGGCGGTAGCCGCCTGCCCAGAAGAAAGGTGAATCGGGGCCCCAGGACGGCGAGTCCCCATACCGCCACGAACGAGAGCGTAAAGCCGAGACTGCGCGCCCCCGTGGGGTCGAAGGGGAGCATGACAAGAAAGGCAAGCGCCAAAGAAGAGAGCGAAGCCTGGGGCCTGTCGATGGCGAGGGTGACCGCCCCGATCCACGTCATCAGCACTGCACGAGCGAGCGAGGGTCCGGGACCGGCTATCCACATGAACAGGCAGGCGAGGATGGCGCCTCCGAATCGCGCGCGAATCGGGCCGAAGAGCGGCTTTAGGGCGGCTATCGAGAGGATAGCCAGGACCGAGAGATGCTCGCCGGAAAGGGCCAGGATGTGCGAGCAGCCGGCCGCCTTGAAGGCTTCGGCCTCCTCGGGAGCTAGGCTGTCCATGACTCCGAGGATCAAGGCCTGCAGGAGGCCGGCCGAGCGCTTCCCGATCCTGGCCAGCGCTCGCCTGCAGGCGTCGCGGATGGCGCTTCGGGCGCGATCGATCCTGTCGCCCCGGTCGATGACCGCGATATCGCGAGATTGGGCGAAGAGAACAGACCTCTCCGCTCCATCGCTGAGAGATCCCCGCGCCCTGATCAGGGATCCGGCGTCGATCGCCCTCCCCCCGCGCGCAAGGACCCGTAAGGTTTGTCGGCAAGGCTTCCCGGGAAAAGAGAGCTCGGCCGAGACCCCGCGGCCGGCGAGGCCCAGCCGTTCGATGCCGAGCGCATACGAACGGAAGCCATTCCTGGCGGGCCGCGAATCCGTGGACAGACGGCCTTCGGCCCAAGAAGGGGCGGTGCGGACGAGCGCCATCGACATTGACGCGCCGGTCCCCGGGGCGTCCGTCTCCGGGGCGCCTGCCGTCGCGAATCCCCCCTCGTACCAGGCGAGGGAAGTTCCCGCGACGAGGCCCATGGCGGCGGCGAGGGCTTGCATGCGCCGGAGACGGACCGCCCGTCCGCCCAATTGACCGATGGCTGTTCCGAATGAGGCGACAAAGACCGCCATTGCGAGGGCCCAGCAAATGAAACCGACGCCGGGGTAGAAACTGAGTGCCATGCCGAAGGCGGCCGAGACGGGCGGCGAGAAGCGTCGCGGCTCGGAGAAGAGGGACCATTCCATGAATAAGGACCGCGCGCGAAAACCTCGGACGATTCAATCCGAGGAGGGTTCGAACCCCTATCCCGTCACCATCAAGCGAATGGATGACCCCGGAGCAATGCTTCGCTTCATGCGCCCTCGCGCGAATCACCACCTGAGCTTGAGCAGGGCTTCCTTCGCGGCGCGCTTGACCGCCTCGGAGTACTGCAGATACCCGATCTGCAACAGGTAGTCGAAAGCGACCTTATCGCCGAGCTCGCCCAATGCGTTTATCGAGGCGATCAGGATATCCTCGTCATAGGGCGAGCCTTGCTCGGTTTGGGCGTTGATGAGTTGGAGGTAGAGGGCCAGAGCCTGGGCCGCCTCGGTGGAACCCATCGCTCCGAGGCAAGCTATGGCCTCGAGAAAATCGGTCTTCGAGGCCGCGCCCTTGGCATAGTCGGCTTGCACGAGCCTGAAGTGCTGCACCGCTAGCGGCGAAGCCTTTTGCCACTTGAGAGCGGTAAGCTCGCGGGCGGCTGAAAGCCTGAGTTCGCGGAGGGACTGTATCTCCACAGGAGATTGGGAAGCGGATTGAGCGATTGCGTCGAGCGCGGCCGCCATGGAGCCTTCGGCCAGCTCGCCGCGGTCGTCGTCGACGAAATGGGGATTGGCCATGCCGGCGGCGTAGGCCGCCGATTTCTCCAGGGGCGGATTCTTCGCGATGACGCGAAGCAGGTAGCCTCTGTAGTCGCCTTTTATCGAACCGAGGGCCGCGGCTGCCTTGGCCGCGAGAGCGGGGGAATATCCGGCGACGTAAGCTGAGAAGAGGACGGGGAAGGACGATCCGTCGCCGAGGGCCCCGAGGGCGTCGATGCAGGCCTCGAGGGCGGGGTATTCGGGCTGGGCCCCTGAGCGAAAGAGGCTGTTTTGCGACGCGAGGAAGGAATCGAGATTCTCGGTCACCCTCGTTTCCCCTACGCCGGCTTGACCTAGGGCGCTTATCGCGGCAGCGCGCACGTCTTCGTCGTTATAACCCTGGAAAAGGGCCCACAGATCGTCTATGGCCTTGGCATAGGCGGCCTTCCCGGTCTCGGTGGCGGCGAGGACGGCGAGATCCTTGAGCTGGGGGTCGGGCTCGAGCAGGGCGGAGTAATCCACGGCGAATCGGAGGGCCATGTCGTAGAGAGGGCCCATATCGGCGTCGCTTCGCGTCGCGGCTTCCTTGAGAAGCTCGAGCTTGGTGACGAGGCTCGACCTCGCGAAGTTACGGCGATAGGCCAGGACTATCGATTCGGCGTCCTGCGCCTGTAAGGCCATGAGCAAACCGAGCGCGAGCGCGAGAGTCGCGACGATGCGTTTCATTCAGCCCCCTTGCGGAACGGTGTCGGAATCTTCGCGGATATTATATACGAAGGAACGGATCGCGTTGCGCATCCTGGGGCTCGGCGGCACCGCCTCGATGTGGAGAACGGAACGGTTCGCCTCGGCGTCGAAATCCACGCTCCTCACCGTCCCGCTCATCACGACGCTGCCTTCGTCGAGGCCGAACTGCAGCTTGATTTGAAGTCCAGGCCTGGCCTTTCCGCCGATTGCGACTGCGGCTCCGTCATCGGACAGGTCTTGGACGAGCGCGCGGAGCCCTGGAGCGCGTTCCGGCTTCTCATAAGCCCCCTCGATCCGCTTCAAGAGATAGAGATAGGCCGGGATCTTCGACCTGGCCCGCACCGATTTTCTTTTCTGCGTGCGGAGCAGAGCCTCGGAATGGGACACCTGGAGCACGGGGACGCTCCGGATGCGGAGGTCGTCGATCACGTAGCTGTCGAAGACGTAGCCCGCGTCCTCGCGTCGCCAGAAATAGATGGAGACCTTCTTGCCCTTCCAGATCCAGTCCCTGGGCAGCCGATTCCCGATCGGGGACGAGACGACGAAAAAACGCGCCTGATTGTCGATCACCGTCGAGCCGAAGACGCCTACTCCATGAACGAGAATGCGCAGCCGCTGGCCGGCGCCGATCTGCCGACTCGAGCGAATGCCGTACTTGAAACGCGGCTGTTCGAATTCGATCCCTTTGCGCAACGCGTAGACCTTGTCCATCAACATCAAGCCCTCGCGGCCGCGATCCTTGCCCTCGCGCCTGAAGCCGATGTTGAGCGCGGCGATCGCCTTATCCATGTCGCGCGGGGCCCACAATACATTGGTCGGATCGGACAGGCCGGAAAGGGCCGCGGCGTCCCGAAGCTGCTTCGCCTCCGATAGGCTCATGCCTGCCTCTCTGGTCCGAAGGTAATACTCGGCCCAGGAATAGCGCTTGGTGCCCCGCATGGCCAAGGAGAGCACCGCGATTAAGAGGACGAGGACAAGGGCCGCGAGCAGCACGATCAGGAGCATATATTTGCATTATACTGTACAAGATTCGCCCGGGTCAAAGAAAGGGGACGCGATGCACGAACAAGGTCGAGACGGTGAAGGCCCGTTAGGTCCGCCCAAAGGCGAGCCGGGTCGGCCTCTCATCGAAGCATCGGCGCTGTTCCTCGCCTTCTACCTGGCATCCTATATTTTCGCCGGATCGTCCCCGGACATGCTATCCAAGCCCGGATACCATTTGGCCGCCACTGCGGTGAACTTGCCGCGAGCCGTCCTCCTCCTGTACCTCATGGCGGCAGGCGACGGCCTTCGGGCTTTCTCCGTTTTCCCCATCAGGCCGAAGGATTCCGTTAGGGGCCTCCTTTGCTCATTGGGCGCCTTCGCGGTCATGCTCGTCCCCGACCTGCTCTTTTCGGCCTTAGGCGTACAGAACGATTTTCTCGTCCGGGCCAGATCGGGGCCGCGTGGAGCGATCGCCCTAGCTCCTTTGATTTTGGTTTCGTCGATGGCGACGGGCTATTGCGAGGAGCTATTCTTCCGCGCCTACCTTCTCCGTCGTCTGGGGCAGGCGGGCGTTTCGCCGATCTGGGCCGCGATCGCCTCGGCGATCCTCTTCGGAATGGGTCACGGCTATCAAGGGATAATAGGCCTATCGTCTGGCGGGCTCCTCGGTCTCTTTTTCGCCTGGCGCTGGAACGAGGCGAAGAACATTCATGAGATCGCCATCGGCCACGGGTTGTTCGACGCCGCAGTCTTCTCCCTCGCGCTCTATTCCTGAAGCCTGCGAAATTCCTGCGATTTCAGGTTATAGTATCGACATGCAGCCCACCGATAAATTTCGGACCGATTTGGATCAAGCCGTTCGTCGCGCCGCAGGGAGGGGGGAGGCGACCGAAATCGAGGCCGTCCGCGCTTTTTTCTTCCGCTCCTTTCCCAAAGTCGGGCAGGAGGCGATGTCCTCGCTTTTCGAATCCTATCTTGAGCGGCGGCGTTCCCGTCCCGATGCGGCCTCCGAGTGGCTCGCCGGGGTCGGGAGTGTGCTCATGATGGACTATGACGGAACTCCATTCGGAAAGGCCGACTGGGAGGAGATACGAGAGGCGATAGTCCTCGAGGAAGAAAACCTGGATTTGGAGCTCCTCGAGTACGTCATGGCCCTAGTCGTGGACCATGGAGCCCTATGATCAAAGGCGAGTGGTTCGAGGACGAGGGATTCTGGACGGCCTACGCCCCCGTGATGTTCGACGAGGCGCGTTGGGCCGAGGTTCCGGGTGTTATCGACTGCATAGAGCGTCTGGTCCGGCCGAAGCCGGGCGCGGCCGTGCTCGACGCATGCTGCGGGCCGGGGCGTCACAGTCTCGAGTTCGCCTCGCGCGGCTATCGCGTCACGGGCATCGACATCACGGCGGCTTACCTCGAGGCCGCACGGGAAAGCGCGGCCGGCGGCGCACGCTTCCTGCGCGCCGACATCCGGGATTTCTCGGTCGAAGAGCCCTTTGATCTCGCAATAAATCTGTATACCAGCATCGGCTATTTCGCCGATCCCGAGGAGGACTTGATGGCATTCTCTCGTCTCCGCGCGGCCCTGAGGCCCGGCGGCTCCCTTGTCATCGAGACGACCGGCAAGGAGACTGCCGCTCGGGATTTCGTCGCAGGGGAGAGTTTCGAGCGAGGCGGTTGGGCGATTCGTACCGAGTATTCCGTGGTCGGAGCTTGGGAAGGCTTACGCAATCGATGGATCCTATCCAGAAACCGCGAAATCGTGGATCGCTCCTTCGTCATCAGGCTCTATTCCGGGACCGAGCTCCGAGCCGCCCTCCACAAGGTGGGGTTCGCGGATGTCCGCATCCTGGGCGGAGTCGATGGTTCGCTTTACGATGAGGCCGCGGCAAGCCTGGTGGCGGTTGCCGTCGCCTGAGATCCCGCGACGTATTGCTTTATTCGAGCTAGGTGATACACTGTAGTGAGATAGAATAGTACCTTAGGCAAAACCGCACCGAGGAAGGCGCCATGAATGCGAATAAAATCGGCCTCAAACTCGCCGACGGCGAGTTCTATCCGGTCCTGGAAGACGGGACGGCATCGCGTAAGCGGCTGGTGGTCACGACGGTCCAGGACTATCAACCGAGCGTACAGATCGACCTCTACCGCGGTCAAGGGCCTACGGTCGAACACGCGACATATATCGGGAGCCTCGTCGTCGAGGGTATTCCTTCGATGGCCAAAGGCGAGCCCGATATCCGGGTGGAGATCGGCTTGACCGACGACGGCACGCTTACGGCCCTCGCCCAGGAAGCTTCGACGGGAGCGAGTCAGAGCCTCAACGTTTCGTTGGAGGCTCTCTCCGAAGAAGAGAAATACGAGGTACCTGACTTCGAATTTTCCAAAAGCTCGGACGATTCTCATTTTTCTACTTTCTTGGACGAGGATTTCGCGGGCACCGACAACCTTCCCCCTGAAGCCGACTCGGCCCAGCTTCTGGCCGACGTCCGATCCGAGGTCGATGCCGAGGAGGCCAAGGGAAAGCCCAAGGGCCGGACGCTCCGGACCCTTCTCTTCGTAGTGGGAGTCGTCTTGCTTCTCCTGCTCTTCGGCTTCCTCGTCTATAAATTCGCCATCTCTCCGGCTTCGGCCGCGAAGGCGCAGCCGATCCCTTCGGTTCCCGCCCAACCGATCCCGACTCCTGCGCCCGCTCAAATCGAAGCCCCCGCTTCCCAATCGGCCCAGGCGGTGCCGGTCCCCGCTCCCCAGCCGGCCGTAGAGGCGAACGAAGCGCCCGCTCTCGTCAAGAAGGTCACCAAGTTCAAAAAGCCAGGGGTCACGTATAAGATCAAGTGGGGCGATACTCTGTGGGACCTCTCGTACGCATACTACCGGGATCCATGGGTTTATATGCGCATAGCGAAAGCGAATAAGATCAAGAATCCCGATCTTATCATCAGCGGACATAAGATCTGGATACCGGCGAAGTAGACTCGTTGGCTTCGGGATCTACGAAAGTCCCATCGCATCGCGTTCCGCGCCTTTTCGCATTACTCGTCCTCCTTTCGGCTTCTCAGGTCCTCGTTCATTGCCAGGAGGGAGGCGCCTTCGGAATGAGCGCGTCCGATCTCTCGAAATTAATCGCCGGCAGGGACACGACGGCAGTCCTCGCCTTGGACCAGAAGGCCCTCGACGATGTTGGATCCCTCGGCCCGACGGCATACTATTACCTTGGCCTCTGGATGGCTTCCCGCGATGAGGGGCAGCCTCCTCTCCCCAACGCCGGGGCCAGGACGAGGCTGCTATACCGCTTGGGTTTCGATAGGGCAAAAGGCCTCGCGCGCAGGGAAGCCGGGCTCGCCCTCGTACACGAGCTTTTTTCGGCCGGTCTATGGGGAGAGCTCGTATCCTTCTCCAAGGAGTACGACGCATCCGTCGGACCCGAATGGGGCTCCGAGCGTCCTCGGCTCGACGCCTTGGACGCTCTCTGCCGCAACGCCGAGGAGAAGGCCCTAGTCGCCGACCTAGGCCGGGCCTACCCGGTGGAGTCGGCAGAGGATGCGGAGGCGCTCTCTTATTTTAACGCGGCCGCCGACATGCGATCGGGCGGCAAGCATTGGGCCAAGGCCTTCCGTCGCCTCCTGCTCGAAATGCCCGAATCCGACTGGAGCGCCCGAGCCTACGCCCTCCTGACGACCGAGCCAAGAATGCGCGGATTATTCTCAGTCGGTGAATTCCACGCATTAGCGATGCGCGATGCCGTAAACCGTAAAGACTATGGACTCGCGTATACGGAAGCCCTGCTCGGCGGATCCGCCGCAATGGGTCGTCACGCGTCGAAGGCCATGATCGCGGATGCCGGCAAGGCCTTCCTCTACGCAGGGAAGCTCAAGGATGGCGAAGGACAATTCACTGCGATCGGTTGGACGGCCCGCTTCTACAAGGCACGCTTCGCCATGGCCTTGGATCGACTGGAAGAGGCCGCCGAGCTTTTCAAGAAAGCTTCCGCTGATGCCCCCACGCGAGCCGACGCGGACGCAGCGCGCTGGTATGCGCTCGATTGCGGCTACCGAGCCGCGCTCGAGGCCGCCGCCTCGCTGTCCCCTCCGATCGCCGCCGAGCCCGCTACGGCGGCGCCGGAATCGATTGCCGAGACGGCCGCCGAGGCCGCGGCTCGAGAGGCTGCGCTGGACGACCTCGTCGACGCTTCGGCTTCGTGGAGCGACCCTACAGTATTTTCGGACCTGGTCAACGGGCTGTTCCGCGATGCCCTGCGCGCCCGCGACTGGCGACTCGTCGAGGAGATGGCCGCGCGCCTCGCGGGCAAGCTCCCGCCCGATACGGGCGCGCGCTTGGCCTACGTGGCCTCGCGCGCCTTTGAGCTAAAGCTCGACAGCTCCCCGGACGCGGCTTCGCGCGCCTCGGCGGCGGCCCTGCGCTTCGCCGCCATTGCCGAAGACGCATCGGCGCCGCTCTATTATCGGATCATCGCGGCGTGGCGGGCCGGGATCGAGCCCGGATTCGTCCCCGGAACCGCGCCTCCCGCTATAGCCCCGCCCGGCATTCCCTCGATAACGAGTGACGCCGAAACCCTCATATCGGGCATGGCGTCCTTCGGCCTCGTCGACATGGCCCTATCCGAAGCCAAATCGCGCCTGGCAGATCTTGACGAGGAGGCTCTGATTCGCCTTGCCTCCCTCTTTTCCCGGCTCGGCCGAGCGGATTGTGCCCTTCGCTTGACGCTCGCGCAGACCTCGCGTCCGAGCTATGAAGCCCTTCGCTCGGACTACGAGATGCTTTACCCTCGCCCCTATCTCGACGAGATACGCTCGCTCCGGCTCCCGGACCGGGTGACCGAAAGCCTGGCTTTCGGTCTTTTACGCTCCGAAAGCCTATTCCGAACCGACGCCGTCTCGGGAGCAGGCGCGATTGGCCTATCCCAGCTGATGCCGTCCACCGCTGCGGAACAGGCCAAAGCCCTCGGGCTTTCGACTTACGACCTCTCATTCCCGAAGGATAACCTGGCGATAGGCCTCGCGTACTTCTCCTCCCTGCTGGTTCGGGTAGACGGCAGGCCCCTGCGCGCCATGATGGCCTACAACGCCGGCTGGGGTCGATTGAAAGCCTGGGCTGCCGAATCGGGCGATCTTCCCGACGACATCATGATAGAGGCGCTCGGCTTGGCCGAAACGAGGCAATACTGTCGAAATATCCTGCAGTCTACGGTGATCTACGGGCTTTTGTATTATGGGAAAACCATCGGCGAGACTGTCGGGGAATTGGTCGAAGGGGAGGATGCCAGCACGCCTGTACAATGAGAAACCCGCTTCAAGCCGCCATCGAGAACAGCATCCCCGGCGCGGCCAGGGATGCCGACGCGGTGGGGGCGTAGGGGAGGGCGGGGGCCGTGGCGATGGCGTGGATTTCGGCGCTGTATTGCTGAATAAGGGCGTCAACGCGGGTAGGGCTGCGTTCGTCCAAGGCTTCGGCGGCCCGAGGCTGGGACTTGGCGCTTTCGAGCTGGCCTATGAGGACATCGAGGATGTGAAGCTTGTCGATACTGTACGCCGCCATCCCATCCTGGGCGGCGACGCCCGATACGTGGGCGAAATTGGCGTAGAGGGCCTGGCTCCTCAGCACAGGTACGGTTGCCCTACCCTCCCCATAGCGGGCGGCGTAAACGTAAGCGAGCGGAATATAACTGCTTGCTATCGCTTCCATATCGGTCTCCTTCCTCCATTTCGAATATCGGAAGTCGGACCGGGGAGATTAACGAAATATCGCAAGAAGGAAAAGGTTCACTTCTTCGATGCTTTAAGGAGCCTGTCGTTGATCGCCGCGCCGAGGCCGCGGTCGGGCGCCAACTCGGCCCATATCTCGTCGTAGCCTCCCGCGTCGAGCTCGTGGAGGGCGGCGAAGAGCCCAGCTGCGGCCTCTACGAGATCGCCCGTCGGCGAAAGGCACCGCACGAGGGCGAAGCGTCCGGTCCCAGCCTCTAAGCCGTCGCCCGAGGCCGCGCCCAGGATGACGGCCGCGGCCCTTCCCCTCGGCTTGGCCGAGCCGATCGTCCCGGCGTCGATCAGATACAAGGGCGTGCGAGGGGCGTAGTGGCTCTCGAGGAGGCCGGGGCTCGCGATCGGGAGGGAGTCGGCTGCCGCGCGCGCGCCTATAGACCCGATCACGGCCTCGATCGCTTCGATGGTCATTCCGCCGGGCCGGAGGATGCGAGGCGGATCGACGGTCATATCGAGGACGGTAGATTCCACTCCTACGGCGCAAGGACCTCCGTCGACGATGAGATCCACCTTGCCTCCCAGTCCCCGCGCGACGTGTTCGGCCAGCGTGGGAGAAAGGTAGCCGAAAGGATTCGCGCTGGGCGCGGCAACAGCGGTTCCGGAATAGGCGATGATCGCGCGCGCAACGGAATTGGCCGGCAGGCGGATGGCCACCGTTCCGAGGCCGCTCGTGACGATATCGGGCACCTCTTCCCGCTTAGGCAGGACGAGGGTCAAGGGACCGGGCCATAGCGCCCTCATGAGGGCGCGGGCCTTATGCCCGCTCGCGTCGGCGACTCTGGCCACCTCGTCCATCGAGCTCACGTGCACGATGAGGGGGTCGAAGCTCGGCCGGGCCTTCGCCTCGAAGATGCGCGCCACCGCGCGGGAGTCGAAGGCATCGGCCCCGAGGCCATAGACGGTCTCGGTCGGGAAGGCTACGAGTCCACCGGCAGCGATACATTCTCCCGCGCGGCGGAGCGCGTTGTCCTCTATTCCCAAGATTTCCATTTCGGATGCACTTACTTAAGGGATCCCGATTCGGGCCGGGCATAGTCATCCGGTCCGAGCGCCTCAAGCCTTTCCGCCTTGGCCAGTACCTCTGCCTCCATTCGGGCGGCGTATTCGGCGAGGGCCTTGGCGAGAGGGGGACGAGACGTAGCGAGAATGCGCGCGGCGAGGAGGCCCGCGTTACGTCCCCCATCCACGGTGACCGCGGCGACGGGAATGCCCGGCGGCATCTGGACTATGGACAAGAGGCTATCGAGGCCATCGAAAGCCTTTCCCCGTATCGGCACTCCGATGACGGGCAGGGTAGTTAGGCTCGCCGTCATGCCGGGCAGGTGGGCCGCGCCTCCCGCTCCCGCGACTATCACCTCGATGCCGCGCGCGGCCGCTCCCCTTGCGTACTCCACGAGGCGGCCGGGCGTCCTATGCGCGGACACGATGGTCGTTTCGCATTCGATGCCTAGTTCGGCGAGGACGCGCGCGGTTCCGGCCATGACGGCGAGGTCCGAGTCGGAGCCCATGATTATTCCTACGAGAACTGTTTTCATCGCAAGCATCCGCTTGATGATATGACGTCGGGATCCCTATGGGCAACGGGGCTCCAGCAATGCCGCTTATAGCGGAATCGTCGAATTGTCCTTGAGGAGTCCCCGAGGCTGTCTCATAATAATACTATGAAAACTCTGACCGACACTGTCTTCCTGATCGCTCCCGTTCGCGGTATAGTTACCTTCCGCTTCCTCGGGGATGCCGAGCTTCTCGATCTCATCGACCACTCCGAAGCCCTCGAATTCGAGGAGGGCGAGGTTATCGTCGAAGAGGGGGAGCTGAGCCCCTATTTTTTCGGTATCGCGGAAGGCACGGTATCGATAAGCGTCGGCGAGGAGGACAAAAAAGTCTACGTCAACTCCCTTGGGGCCGGGGACGTCTTCGGGGAGGCGGGCATCTTCATGAAGGTGCCCCGTACCGCTACCGTCACGGCTCAGGAAAAGACGATAATACTGAGGATGCACCGCGCGGAGCTGGCCGGATTCCTGAAGCGTCACTCAGAGGCCGGCAATAAGATACTCCTTGTCCTGATTTACGGTCTTTTACGCAAGCTCAGGCTCGCCAACCAGGAACTCGCCTACGAGCGCAAGTCGGATATGGTCCAGGAAGACGTAGACGCCTTGGTAGACAGCCTCTTCGGAGGGAAGGACTAAGGGGCCTTTCCGTCCCATGCCGCGAGGATGGAGTCTATCGTCGCGTCGAGGGCCGGATCGATCTTTTGCCTATGGGGATCCGCCATGAACCACTCGGCCGATTCGCGCATGCCCTCCTGGAAGCTTACCGTCGTGCGGAATTCCGGCACGAGCCGCTTGAGTTTGGAACAATCGAAGAGGGCGCTATAGGTCTTGTCGCCCAGGAAGTGAGGGCCGAGCTCCGGATCTACGGTCGCGATGAAATCCGATGGAACGTGGACGACTTTGGGCGGCTCGGCTCCGAGGGCGGCCGAGATGGTCGCGTGGATCGCGTCCCAGGTCAGGACCTGATCGCCCATGATCTGCACGGATTCGCCGATGGCCGCGGGGTTGCCTAGGAGGCCGACGAGCCCTACGGCGAAATCGCGGGCATGGGTCAGCGTCCATAGGGATTGCCCGTCTCCGTGGATGACGACTCTTCGGCCGTCTCGCAGGCGCTTGGGCACCGTGAAATCGGCCGAGCCGAAGGCCGTGGGCATCCATCTGGAGCAATACGTGTGCGAGGGCCTCACGACGGTATAGGGAAAGCCCTTCGATCGGAACTCCTCCTCCAGCCGCCTCTCGCAATCGATCTTGTCTCTGGAGTATTTCCAGAATGGATTCACGAGAGGCGTCGACTCGGTGATCACGTGGTGCACGGGAGGCTTTCGGTAGGCCGATGCCGAGCTGATGAACATGAATTGCCGCGTCCGGCCGCTGAAGAGCCGGATGTCCTCTTCGATGTGGTCGCGGCTGAACGCCACGAAATCCACGACGGCGTCGAAGCGCTCGCGCCCGAGCGCCCGAACGGCCGCCGCCTCGTCCCTGACGTCGGCGGACAGCGTTACGACGCCCGCCGCGGTCTCGCGAGCCTTCGTCCCTCTATTGAGATGCCAGACTTCCATCCCCTTCGCCAGGGCGCGCAAGGTGCAATCGCCGGACAGGTTTCCCGTCCCTCCGATGAACAATACTCTCATATCGCCTCCATGATCGAATATCCGGATTGCGCCGCGTCGCATTCCGTTTCAAGCAGTTCCCGGAAACGGGAGGCGCAGGCGGCGAGCCGTTCGGCGCTCTCGGCCGCGGGAGCGTAGACGACTGCGACGACATCGCGCGCATCGTCGAATACCTTGGTTGCCATCGCGTCCTTGACGGGGTTGCCGCAGGGCGCCCATCCCTCGGAGGAACGTCGGCAGACGACCAGGAGATCCTGGAGATCGATTTCCTGACCCGAGTGGTTGAAGATATAGGATTCCCCCGCTGCGCCGCGTCTCAAAAACAGCTCCCTTCCCGCCTTGGCTGCGTCGAAGATGCTTGCCGGATAGCCCCACTCCAGGCTCACCGCGTTGTTGACGTCCACGAGGCCGTTGACCAGGGGAAAGCCGCCTTCGAGCTCCGGTTTCAGGGCCGCCGCGAGGAGGTACTCGCTTGAAGGCTTGGCCCGACCGGCGGGCTTGTACTTCCCGTGCCGCAGCATGTCGCGCACGGCAGCCTTCCGCTCCGGCGGCAGGAAGGCTTCCCCCGTTTCGCGCACGCGCGCGAGCAAGGACGATAGGTAAGGCGGAGGCGCCCCAGTCTTGGGGCTGCCCGGCAGGTCGCGCGCCCAGACGAGGGCGGCTCGGATGCGGCTTCCGTTCAGGCTCGGGTCGAAAGCGAAGGAAAAGCCCTCGTCCGTTATCATGGGCCTAGCCTAGCCTATGCGCCTCCTCTTGCGCTATGGCGCGAACCGCGGCGCTTGTTTCATCGGATTATTCCGCGCTACGATCCTGATGCGTTTCCTCGCGGACTCCGCTCGAGCTATCGTCTCCTCGGCCGTCGCGCCTTGCGCGGTCAGGTGCCCCATTTTGCGGAAGGGACGGAGCTCTCGCTTCCCATAAAGGTGGATGGTGACTCCCGGTATGGCCAGGGCCTCCTTGAGGCCGAGATACTCGGGCTTTCCCGACTCTCCCGGCTCGCCGAAGAGATTGACCATCATGGCCGGGACCAGGAGCTCGGGAGAGCCGAGGGGATGGCCGAGGAGGAGGCGGATGTACTGGTCGAATTGGCTCGAGACGCAGGCCTCTATGCTGAAGTGGCCCGAGTTGTGCGGCCGGGGCGCGACCTCGTTGACCAGAAGCCCGCCCGAGCGCGTCAGGAACATCTCGACGCCGAAAACTCCCGCCGAGCCAGAGCGGGGCGAGCCCGAGGCGACGGAGGCCTCGCAAAGCGCGGCGACGCAGGCGAGGGCGAGCGCCTCGGCCCGGTCGCGTTGCGCCACCTCGACTCGGGCGGGCGCCAGCACCGAGTCGCAGAGATTGGCCCGGGGGTCGAAGACCATCTCGACGCAGGGATAGACCGCCGTGGAGCCGTCGGGGGCCAGGGCGACGACGACGGAGAGCTCCTTCTCGATATCCACCTTTTCTTCGAGGAAGGAAGGACAAGCCAGGATGTCCGGGCCCTCCGGGCCCTCCACTATCGAGACTCCGCGGCCGTCGTAGCCTCCGGAACGAGCTTTCTGCACGAGAGGAAAGCCGCCGAGGGCGGCCGCGGCCGCGGAAAGCGAGGCCGCCGTGGGCGCTTCACCTTCTACTAGGGCGGAGGCCGCCGTCGGTATGCCGGCGGCGCCGAGGACTCGCTTCTGCTCGGGCTTGTCGCGTATCGCGGCCAGTATCCCGGCGGCGGGGAGGACGATCTTGCCGCGGCGCTCGAGTTCGCGCAGCGCCTCTATGCTGACGCCCTCGATCTCATAGGACAGGATATCCATTTCCTCCGCGAATTCGAGCACCGACTCGTAGTCGGCAAGAAGTCCAACGTGCGCGGCGTCCGCTATCTCGGCCGCGGGCGAGGGGTACTCGGGCGTGAGGACTTCGATGTAGGCGAGATACTTCCTCGCCTCTTCGATAGCCATTCGCCCGAGCTGGCCTCCGCCGATGATGCCTATCTTGCGCATTGGAGGCCCCCCTTCGGACCGAGTGAATACTATACTTCCCCGAAATGTTCTTCCATATGGATGGTGCGAGGAGCAGCGCATAACCGGCTTTTCGCCTACCAGACAAGCCGAGCCGCGCGATCCGTTCGGGCGGTGCCCTGGTCGGGGCGCGATCCGCTACGTTCCGCGCCTAATCGGTCTCGGCCTCGCTCTTGCCCGTCACGCGCTGGCCGGGCGCGGTCTCGACGTCGGGCAGGAGGCTCGGTTGACGGGAAAGCTCGCGCGACGCGGCCTGGCGCCCGAGCACGTCGGGATTGTGAATGAGGTCGCGGGGCTTCGAGCCCTTGGCGGGACCGACGATTCCCTTCTCCTCCATGAGCTCGACCAGGCGCGACGCGCGATTGTAGCCTATCTTGAGCCTCCTCTGTATGTAGGAGGCGCTTGCCTTTCCCTGCTGGAGGACGATCTCCAGAGCTTTCTCGAAGAGCGGGTCGTCGTCCTCGTCGCCGAAGAGGGAAGGCTCGTCCTCGTCGTCCTCGTCGATGAATATCTCTTCGTCGATATATTCAGGCTCGCCCAGCGTCTTCACGAACTCGACGGCCTTTTCGACCTCCTCTTCCGAGACGTAGGCCCCCTGCATGCGTATGGGGAAGGGGTCCCACGCGGTGGCGACGAGCATATCCCCCCGTCCGAGTAGCTTCTCGGCCCCCACCATGTCGATGATTATGCGGCTGTCGAACTTGCTCGCGACCATGAAGGCGATGCGGCTGGGGATGTTGGCCTTGATAAGGCCGGTGATGACGTCGATGCTCGGCCGCTGGGTGGCGAGCACGAGGTGTATGCCTACGGCGCGCGACATGGCCGCGAGCCGCGCGAGGGTGGACTCGAGCTCCTTTCCGGTCGTGGCCATGAGGTCGGCGAACTCGTCTATGATTACGACGATATAGGGCAAGCGTTCGGCGGCGTAGCCTTTGTCCCGGATCTTGCGATTGAAATTCTTCACGTCGCGAACTCCGGCGCGGTCGAGGAGACTATAGCGTCGCTCCATTTCGCAGATGCAGTATTGCAGCGCCTGGAATGCCCGCTTGGGCTCGGTGATGACCGGCGTGAGAAGGTGGGGTATGTCGTTGTAGAGCTTGAGCTCGACGATCTTGGGGTCGATGAGAAGGAGCTTCACCTCATGGGGAGAGCGTCTGTAGAGGATGGAGAGGATTATCGAATTCACGCAGACGGACTTTCCCGAGCCGGTAGCCCCGGCGATGAGGAGGTGGGGCGTCTGGGTTAGGTCGATGAACTGCGCCTCGCCTGCGATATCCTTGCCGAGTATTATCGGTATCTCCATCTTCGTCGTCTTAAAGGCTTCGTTCTCGACTATCTCGCGCAGGGACACGATCGAGCGTCTTTCGTTTGGGACCTCGATGCCCACCGCGTGCTTGCCAGGTATAGGGGCGACGATGCGCACGCTCGAGGCGGCGAGCCTCAGGGCGATGTTGTCTCCGAGATTCGTGATCTTGGAAAGCTTGACGCCCGGAGCGGGCAATATCTCGAACATCGTGATGACGGGACCTTTACGTATTCCCGTCACCTCGGCCTCGATCTTGAACTCCGCCAAGGTCTCGCGCAGCACTTCGGCCGAGCGCTTGGTCTTCTCGTCGACTATCCAGTATTCGCCGTCGGGATAGGCGGTGAGGATGCCCTCCGAAGGGACGGCGTAGGGCTTGTCCTTGCGCCTCGAGGCCTGGAGCGAAAGGACGCGCTCGAGCGCGGCGGCCTTCGTGGCCTCGGCGGCCAGGGCATGCGAGGGCGGCACGGATGTAAACTCGATACGGCGCTCGCCCTCGATCTCCACGAGGGTCTCCTCGCGGTCGCGGTCCGCCTCGGGAGCTTCGGCTTCCGCCGCTTCCTCCGCATCGTCGATCTCACCGATGGCGCGGAATCGGGGAAGGGGAGGAAGCTCGGGAACTCGGAAATCGAAGCTTCCTTCCATCTTCTCGCGATCCGAGACTCGGACGGCTTCGGGAGGGGGAAAGGGAAGCGGAGGGGGAAGAAGGCCGCTATACGTGCGCGGATGGCTCTTGGTTTCGGAAAAGCCGAAGCTCGCGATGGCTTTCGCGACGTAGATTATGAAAGCGGTGAGGGCGAGGGCGAGGGCGATGCCCGCGGCGATCAGGGCTGGGAGTCCCACAGACTCCAGGTATGGATGGTCGGAGAGGAAGGGTTCGGGCTCGACGCCAAGACGTGCGACGGCCAGGAGAGGGAGAAATGGAAGGAGCGAGCCGGCGAGGCCGACGATCGACGCCGGACGCCAACCCGGCGTAAAAGCGATGACGGCGGAGGCCGCCAGCCAGAGCGGAACGAAGGCGGCGGCCCATGAAAAGGCTCCAAGGAGGAATGAGCCGGAGCTCATGAAAAACGATTCATTCCCTGGCGCGGAGCTTGCCGCGACGATCGAAGCGATACAGAAGACGGACGAGGCGGCCAGGGCGGATCCGAGCAATATGTTGTAGATGGAAGCTCTTGGCCTGACTGACATTGACATGGAACTCCCTGATTCGCGAACGGGTCCATACCTCGAAGCTCTGCTTCGGGTTTCGTTCATTCTGTGTCGCGGGCTAGTGATACTATCGGCAATTTCGGACCTCTCGGTTAGGTGCGAACAGGCTCATGCCTCTTTTCATATATGGGAAATATATATACATTATTCTTTCGCGTAAGGCGGGGAAGCTGCCCCGAAAGGATGTGCAATGGTCATCGAGAAAGATCGAGTCGTGACGATAGACTATAAGCTTCAGGACGCAGAGGGAGAGGTACTGGATTCGTCGGACTCTTCCGAACCGCTTATTTATCTGCACGGAAACGAAAACATCATCGCGGGTCTCGAAAGACGGCTTTTAGGGAAGCAGGCAGGAGACGAGATATCCTGTATCGTTCCCGCTAATGAAGGCTATGGCGAGCGCGATGAGGCTCTCGTATTCAAGGTCGAAAAATCCGAGTTCGGCGACGGTACGCCCATCGAGATCGGGATGCAATTCGAAGCTCATGGCGAGGACGGAGCTCAGATCGTCACCGTGATGGGAATCGAGGGCGACGAAGTCACGATCGACGCCAACCACCCGCTTGCCGGCGAGGAACTTCATTTCACGGTCAAAGTCGTCGATGTGCGCGAGGCCACCGCCGAAGAACTCGAGCACGGACACATCCATGGGGACTGCAACTGCGACTGCGGCGGAAATCGAGGCGAAACCTGCGGTGCCGGCTGCGGACACGACGGATGCGATTGCTCGAGCTAGCGATGCGTCGCCGGCGACGCCCATGCGCCTCAAGGGTCTCGATATAGTCATAGCATTGGCGACGGCGGGCGCCGTCGCCTTCGCTGCCCTCTCGGCCTATGGGCCCGGCGGCGGCCAGGAGAGCGCCGTCCTCAAAGGCAAGGGCGGCGAGTGGGTGTACCCCCTTTCTACGGACCGGGAAGTCCGCATCGCCGGACCTCTCGGCGAGACCGTCGTGCTGATAAGGGGAAGGTCCGTACGCATCATAGACTCGCCCTGCCCCAACAAGACCTGCATCGCGGCGGGCGCCATCGATAGGCCTGGGCAATGGCTGGCCTGCCTTCCCAACCAAGTCTTCGTCAGCGTCGAGGGTAGGAGGAAAGATGACGGCGTCGACGCCTCCGTTTACTGACGCCAGGGGAAAGACCTATGCCGATATCACGGCCCTTCTAGGGGCCTTCTGCTTTTTCCTATCGGCCCTCGAATACATGGTGCCAAAACCCCTGCCCTTCATGCGACTCGGCATCGCCAACTTGCCCATCCTGCTCGCCGTAGACTTGCTTCCGCTGCCTTGGTACCTCGCCCTGGCCCTCGTAAAGGTTTTCGGCATGAGCGTCATATCCGGCTCCCTCTTCTCGTACGTGGCGCTTTTCTCCCTTGCCGGGACCCTTACGGCGGCCATCGTCATGTGGCTCGCGCGCAAAGCCGCCGGCGCCTTGATAAGCGCCGTGGGAGTCTCCATCCTGGGCGCGGTAGCATCGAACGCCGCACAAATGGGTCTCGCCGGCCTCGTCGTATTCGGCGACGCGGTGCGGCTAATCGCCCCGCCCTTCCTCGCGGCCGGCCTCGCGACCGGCGCCTTCCTCGGCGTCTTCGCCGAGCTTTTCACCGCCAGATCGGCCTGGTACGCGCGAGCGACTGAAGAGACTCGTGGATAGGGAGAGCCGGCGCGAGCGTTGGAGCTCGCTCTTCTCGCCCTGGGCCCTCGCCGTCGCCGGAGCGTCTATCGCCACCGCCTTCCTTTTCCAGCGCTCGCTCGCGATCAAGGCGATAATGTTCATATGCTTCTTTGGCGCGGCATGGCTCTCAGGGAAGAAAGTATCCATCCCCGCGACTCTCCTCGTCTCTTTCGGGATAGTATTCGCGAACCTGCTCGTTCCCGTGGGCAAAGTCCTCGTCGTCTTCGGATCCTTCAAGGTGACCGAGATTGCCCTTATCGACGGCATCGGGAAAGCCCTCGTCCTCGAAGGGCTCCTCTACGTCTCGAAGGCCACGATACTCCCGGGGCTGCGCCTGCCCGGCCGCTTCGGAGCGCTCGTCGCCGCGGCCTTCGTCTACTACGATCGGATCGTCGAGTACAAGGGTTCGATCCGCCCGGCGACTTTGATCGAGGATGCGGACCGGCTGATGCTGAAAGTCTGGGAAACCCCGGCCGCCTGTACCGGGGGCGAAGCCGGCGACGGCTCGAGGCCTTTTGCGCTCGTGGGCCTCGCCGCGGCCGTGATCGCGGCTTATGCCCCGATTCTCCTCGCGGCCTTCAAGTGAGCCCTAGCCGGTCACGACGAAATTGACGAGCCTGTCCTTGACCACGATCACTCTCGCGACCCGCTTCCCCCCGATCCATTCCGCCACCTTGGGCATGGCCATCGCCCTCGATTCGAGCTCGGCCTCGGGCGAGCCGGCCGGAGCGGTAAAGCGCTCGCGGATCTTGCCGTTCACCTGAACGACGATCTCCTTCGTCTCGTCCGCGCAAAGGGACTCGTCCCAGGTGGGCCAGGCCTCGCGCGCGAGGCTATTCGCGTGTCCCGCCCGCTCCCAGAGCTCCTCGGCCAGATGGGGCGCATAGGGCGCGAGGAGGAGTATGAGAGGCTCCCAGAGCGAGCGCTGCAGGGTTTCGAGCCTGCCGAGCTCGTTGACGTATATCATCATGGCCGAGATCGCGGTGTTGAAATTCAGGCTGTCGGTATCGCCGCTCACTTTCTTGATCGCTCGGTGAAGGGCCTTGAGAGAGTCCTGACCGGGGTCGGCGTCGACGAGGCCGCGTGCCGACAAGGACCATGTTTTCTCGAGAAATCGGCTCACGCCGATGAGGCCTGCGGTCGCCCAAGGCTTGGATACTTCGAGGGGGCCCATGAACATCTCATAGACCCGCATCGAGTCGGCGCCGAAGTCCCGGATGATGTCGTCGGGGTTGATAACGTTACCCCTGCTCTTGGACATCTTCTGGTTGTCCTCGCCTAGGATCATGCCTTGGTTGATGAGGCGGGCGAAGGGCTCCTTGGTTGAGACGGCGCCGATATCGTAGAGGACCTTGTGCCAGAAGCGCGAGTAGAGGAGGTGGAGAACCGCGTGCTCGGCTCCGCCGACGTAGAGGTCGACCGGCATCCAATACTCGCTCGCGACCTTCGAGGCAAAGGCGTCCGGATTCGTCGGATCGAGGAAGCGAAGGTAGTACCAGCACGAGCCCGCCCACTGCGGCATAGTGTTCGTCTCGCGCTTCGCCGGGCCGCCGCACTTAGGACAGGTCGTTTCGACCCACTCGGGGATATTGGCCAGGGGCGATTCTCCCGTGCCGGAAGGCGTGTAGCTCTTGACCTCGGGCAGCACGAGGGGAAGCTCGGACTCGGGGACGGGAACGATGCCGCACTTCGCGCAATGCACGAGGGGGATGGGCTCGCCCCAGTACCGCTGCCGCGAGAAGACCCAGTCGCGCAGCTTGTAATTCACGGCCCTCGCGCCCATGCCGTCGCGCTCCAGCTTTTCGATGATTCGGAGCTTGGCTTTTTCGGTCTCCAGCCCGCTGAACTCGCCCGAGTTGACCGAATAGCCGTCCTCGATATCGCATATTGCGGGTTCCGACGCGAAATCGGCGCCCGATTCGTATTGCGCCTTGGACGCGACTACCTGGACGATGGGGAGGTCGAACTTCTTCGCGAAATCCCAATCCCTGTCGTCGTGGGCGGGGACTGCCATGATGGCCCCCGTCCCGTAGGAGATGAGGACGTAGTCGGAGATCCAGATGGGGACGCGATCGCCGCTCATGGGGTTGATCGCGTATGCGCCGGTAAATACGCCGGACTTCTCCTTTGCGAGGTCGGTGCGCTCCAGGTCGCTCTTTCTCGCGGCGGCATCGATGTAGGCGCTTACGGCCTCGCGGCAGTCCGCGGCGACGATCTCGGCCACGAGGGGATGCTCCGGGGCGAGCACCATGTAGGTGGCGCCGAAGAGCGTATCCGCTCGAGTAGTGAAGATCTCTAATCGATCGCCCTCTGCGATCGATTTCGCGGGATCGGCATGCGCCGATCCCACCTTACGTTCGATCGGGAAGCTGACGATCGCGCCCTCCGATCGGCCGATCCAGTTGCGCTGCATGAGCTTGACGGCTTCGGGCCAATCTAGACCGTCGAGGTCCTCGAGAAGCCGCTCCGCATAGGCGGTAATCTTGAGCACCCACTGGCGTATCCTCTTGCGTACTACCTTGGTGCCGCAGCGATCGCACTCCCCGTCCTTCACCTCCTCGTTGGCGAGGCCGGTCTTGCAGGAAGGGCACCAGTTGATCGGCATGTCGGCCTCGTAGGCCAGGCCGCGCTCGAAGAGCTTGAGGAAGATCCATTGCGTCCATTTGTAGTAGCCGGGATCGCAGGTCGAAACCTCCCGGTCCCAATCGTAGGAGAATCCGAGGGATTTGATCTGCTCCCTGAAGCGCTCGATGTTCGCAATCGTCGTCACGGCAGGGTGGGTTCCGGTCTGGATCGCGTAATTCTCGGCGGGGAGGCCGAAGGCGTCGAAGCCCATGGGATGGAGGACGTTGTATCCCTTCATCCGGAGATAGCGGCAATAGATGTCAGTGGCCGTATAGCCCTCGGGATGGCCGACGTGGAGCCCGGCGCCGGAGGGATAAGGGAACATGTCGAGAACGTAGCGTCGCTTTTCCTTGGGATATGCGGAATCCTCGACCGCGCGGAAGGACTTTTCGGATTCCCAGCGCGCTTGCCATTTCTTCTCGATCTCCCCGAACGGATACTTTGCCATGGACGCGCCCCCTAGACCCCGATGACGACGATTGGCAGATAGTAAACGAGAGGGGACTCGAGAATCAACACGCGCGGGTTTCCGCGCCCGGCCTATTGCGGGGGGCCGCGAATCGAGAGGTATTTTTCGGGCACGGCCTGCAGTGCGCTCTGTAGGTAGCCCGAGCCGAAGGCATAGACATCCTGTCGCAAAAGGACTCGATTGGCGGACCGCACCCCGGTCTCGGGATCGATATCGTAGGCCGCGAGCCATGAAGCGCCGGGAGAACGCGAGTCGATCGCCGCAATCAGGTCCTTCAAGACATCCTTGCGCGCCCTGCCCTCTACCACGCGGAGGGCGAATTCTCCCAGGCCCTCTACGCTCGACCGGGCATAGCCCGCATCCCACTCGCCGAAGCGCCCGCGGACCCCCAGGGCGTCGAGAGCCCGCTCTACAAGCGCCCTCTCCATTTTAGCGTCGCCCCTCGCCGGGCCGAGGTCCATGCCGATGGCAGCCGCGTAGGTCGAGCGCGTAGCCTCGCCCGCCTCGTCCACGATGAGGCCGCCGCCGGCAAGGCTGCCCGCTATGAGAGGAACCGCCAGCTCTGCGTCGGGAGAATACAGGGAGGCATCGGGACCATAGTCGCGAAGCCAGGCGCCTGTCATCGCGCGGGCGTACGCGACCGCATCCGCGCCTTTCGGCGCGATCATCGATGCGTACTTGAGCCCTAGGTCCGTCGAGGCCTCAGACATGATCGCTCGCTCGCGAGCCGTCGAAGGATCGGCATCCCCGTCCTGTCCGTAGATCGCTACTAGAGTCTTGACCCCCATCTTCTTGGCCGCCCACGGGATAAGATAGGCTCGATACGCGCGATCGAGGTCCACTACCATGTCGGCCGACGCCTCGATGGCGAGAGGGAGCTCGCGCGAGCCGCCCGCGAGGCACAATAGGCCGGGCTTCGCGAGCTTCGCGCGGCGAAATCCCTCGGCGCTGCCGGGGAGAGCAGGATCGACGACGACGGCCTTCGCGTCGCTCGCGGCGTCGACGATGAAGGCGGCGACGGAGGCCTCGGAGGGTCGCATCCTTGCCTCGACTGCGCCCGACGCCTTCGCGTTCCCCGAGGCTTCGGCGCCGGGAAGAATCGCATGCGCGATCTCGCCCTTCGAGCCTTTAGCCGAATAGGCCAGGGCGAGGGCCTCGGCGCCCCTGAACTCCTCCGGAGCCGAGGCTTCCGAAGGCGTGACTATGACGATCCGGGGGGGCTCCGCGCGATCTTTGCCGGGGAGCGCGCAGGATGCGCAGAGCGCGGCCAGAAGCAAGGCGAAGGCGCGCATCGCGGAGCTCGGGCCGGGACTCATGGGGCTCATCCCTTCCCTACTCGAGTATGCATGCCGAGAGATGCCCCGAGCCCAAGTCCCTCAAGGGAGGTCGAGCCAAGGAGCAGGCGGGCATGGCGTAAGGGCAGCGCGGGTGGAAATGGCAGCCCGAAGGAGGGTCGATCGCGCTCGGGATCTCTCCGGCCGGCAGGTTCTTTGGCTTCCGCGCCTTGGGATCGGGAATCGGGACGGCTGCGAGGAGGGCCTTGGCGTAGGGGTGATGCGGATGGGAGAACAGCTCGTCTCGCGTGGCCATTTCGACGATCCTTCCCAGGTACATGATGGCGACCCTGTCGCAGAGGTATTTGGCCGTCGCGAGGTCGTGCGTGATGAAGAGATAGGTGAGGCCCATCTCGTCCTTGAGCTGGCGCATGAGCTGGAGGATGAGGGCGCGAACCGAGACGTCGGCCATCGCGATCGGCTCGTCGGCTACGATGAAGTCGGGCCTCGTCACGAGGGCTCGCGCGATCACGACGCGCTGGCTCTGCCCGCCCGAGAGCTGGTGGGGATATTTCCGGTAGAGATAGGGGGCGGGAGACAGCCCCACCTTCTCCATGATCCCGAGGACGGCGTCCCTGCGCCGGGCGGCGTCGCCCAGTCCGTGGATCTTGAGCGGATGGCCGATGGCCTCGCCGACGCTCATCCGCGGCGAAAGCGAGCTGACCGGATCCTGGAAGATCATCTGTATCTTCGCCCTCAGCGCCTCAAGCTCGCGCCTGGGATATTCCGTGATATCCCGCCCGCGGTACTCGATTCGTCCCGAGCTCGGCTCCACGAGGCGGACGAGGAGGCGGCCGGTGGTGGACTTGCCCGAGCCCGACTCGCCCGCCAGGCCGAGCACTTCCCCTTCCTCGATCGCGAGGTCCACGTAGTCGACCGCGTGCACGTATTTCTTCTTGCTGCCCGGAAAGGCGCCCCTTACGGGAAAATCCTTCACGAGGCGCTCCGCTTTTACCAGGGCGGCCATCTCAAGCCTTCCTTTCGTAGAGCCAGCATGCGGCGGCGGGACCGCCGTAATCCTTGAGCCTCGGCGTCTCGACCCTGCAAACCTCCATGACCTCGGGGCAGCGGGGGGCGAAGGGACAGCCCTCGGGCGCGTCGACTAAGTCGGGGGGGCTCCCCGGCATCGCCACGAGCTCTTTCTGGTCGAGGAGGATATTAGGTACGCAGGCCATGAGCCCTCGGGTATAGGGATGCAAGGGCCTGGCGAAGATGTCCTCGACCGACGCGAGCTCGGCGATCCGCCCGCCGTACATCACGGCTATCCTGTCGGCCATCTCGGCGACGAGGCCCAGGTTGTGCGAGATCAAGAGCACCGTGAGGTCGTATTGCCGCTTCAGCTTCATGAGGAGCTCGGTGAAGCCGGCCTCGACGATCACGTCGAGGGCCGTCGTCGGCTCGTCCGCCAGGAGGATGTCGGGGTGCAGGATGAGGGCGAGGCCGATCATGATGCGCTGGCGCATGCCGCCGGAGAGCTGATAGGGGTACTCGGAGAGCCTACGCCCCTCGATGCCCAGGTCGCTCAATATCGCCTCGGCCCTCGCCCGACAATCCTTCCTTCCGACTTCGGGCTCGTGAACGCGGATCGCCTCCACGAAATGATCCTGAACGGTGACCAGCGGGTCGAGCGACGTGAGCGGGTTCTGGAAGATCATCGCGATGTTCCGGCCCCGGAGGTCGAGGAGGGATTTCTCGCCCATCGAGAGGACGTCCGCGCCTTTATACAGGATGCTCCCGGCGCTAATCCGTCCCGGCGGCTTCATGAGCTTCAATATCGAGAGGCCGAGCGTGGACTTGCCGCAGCCGGACTCGCCGACGATGCCGAGCACCTCGCCTTTGCGCACCGAGAGCGAGACGGACTCGACGGCGCGCACCGTGCCGATCGATATGGGATAGGCGATCGAGAGCCCATGGATCTCCAGGATCGGGTCGCCGTCTGCGTATGCCATCGTCAATACTCCTGCAGCCTCGGGTTGAGGATCTCCGATAGACCCTCGCCGAGCATCGTAAAGCCGAGCGCGAGAGTCATGATCATGAGCCCCGGATAGGTGATCATCCACCATACGCCCGAGGGCAGGAACTTTTTCCCCATGGAGAGGTCCATGCCCCAGTCGGGAATGCCCGCGGGGAGGCCGAGGCCGATATAGGACAGAGCCGCCTCGGTCATGATCGCGTCGGCAATATTGAGCGAGAACACGACCACGACGGTCGCGATGACGTTCGGGAATATGTACTTGGCGAGGATGACCCCTCGCCTGGCGCCGATGGCCCGCGCCGCCTCGACGTAGAGCTCTTCCTTTATCGAGAGGGTCTGGCCGCGCACGAGGCGGAAATAAGTTGGGATATATACGACCGACACCGCCAGGGTTATGTTGATCACGCCCGGCCCGAGCATGGCCGCGAAGGCGATCGCGAGGATGAGACCTGGGAAGGAGTAGACCGAGTCCATGACCAGCGAAAGCACCTTGTCGAGCCAGTTGCCGGTGAAGCCGGAAATGAGGCCGAGGGGAATGCCGATCAAGGCCGACAGCATGGCGGCCGCTATCGCCACTCCCAGGATCGTCCGCGCCCCGTAGACCATGCGGGCGCCGACGTCCCTGCCGAGATTGTCTATGCCCATGACGTGGGCGGCGCTCGGCCTCGCCATCTGCGGGCCAGCGTTCTGGTCCATTGGGCTGTACGACGTGAACACCCCGGGAAAGATCGTCATGAAGGCGATGACGCCGATCACGAGGATCCCGGCCATGAGGATCCACCATTCGATCCTGTACCTGCGTGCCGCTTCCGAGAAACGGCCTACGAGCTTGGCCATGCCGGCCGCCGGCGAGAATCTGGCGGCCTCGAGCCCGATGTCGCGATGCGCTTTGTTCATCGGCGCCCTCCTAAAGCCTGACCCGCGGATCGATGACCGCGTAGACGATGTCGACAAGGAGCGAGACCAAGCTCACGATGAGGGCGTACACCACGATTATTCCTTGGATCGTCGGGTAGTCCCGGAGATAGATCCTTTCCAAGAGGAGGCGTCCCATTCCCGGCCATGAGAAAGTCGTCTCGGTCAATATCGCCCCGGCCAGGAGGGCGCTGAATTGCAGTCCTAGCATGGTGATGATGGGGATGAGGGCGTTCTTGAGCGCGTGCTTGTAGACGACTGCCCGCTCGGGTACGCCCCGCGCTCTGCTGGCCAACACGAAGTCGGATTTGAGGACATCCAGCATGTTCGCGCGCGTGAGCCTGACGAATACGCCGGAAAGGACGATGCCGAGCGTGACCGCGGGAAGGGCAAGGTGATAGAGCACGTCGCCCAAGGCGAGGAATTTGCCCGCGAAGAGAGTGTCCAGGACGTAGAAGCCGGTCCTGTCGAATTCCCCGGAGATTACCCGGCTCCCTACCCGGCCCGAGATCGGGAAGAGGTTCAGGAAGACGCCGAAGATCATCTGGAGCATCAGGCCCATCCAGAAGACAGGGATACAGTACACGACATTGGCATAAAGCCTTATGCCGAAGTCGTGGCCCGTACGACGCCTGCGCGCCGCGCGCACGCCGAGGGGCACGCCGATGCCCAGGCAGATGATGAGACCGCTAACGGTTAGCTCAATAGTGGCGGGCAGCTTGTCGAGGATGGGTTTGGAGACCCTCTCCTCCAGGATCATCGACTTGCCGAAGTCGAAGCGGGCGAGCTGGCCGAGGTACTCGAGGTATTGGGCGCCGATCGGCTTGTCCAGTCCCAGCTCCTTCTTCTTCTCCTGGATGACCTTCTCGGGGGCGTGGCCGCCTAGCATCGCGGATACGGGATCGCCCGGCATGACCCGCAGGACGACGAAGACCAGGGTTAATAGGACGAAGAGCATCGGGAACATCAAAAGGAGCCGTGCAACGAGATACTTGAAGATGCGTCTCATCAGTGCCTTCTGCCGGGAGCTTGAGGCGGGACGGTAAAGAAGAGGAGCCGTTCGAGCCAATCGAACGGCTCCTCTCCGCTTACATGGCGTCCCGCCCGATCGCTACTTGAACATCAACGAGTCGTACCGGAAGATCAGCGGCGCGCCGATCTTTACGCCGGTCACGTTCTTCTGCGTGAGGACGTAGAGGTTACCCTGGAAGATCGGGGCGCAAGGCACTTCGTCGGTCCACCACTTCTGGACCTGCTCGAAGAGCTGCTGGCGGACTTTCGGGTCGGGCGTATTCTCTTCCTTGAGGAAGAGCGCGTCCCAGTCCTTGTTCGAGAAGAAGATGCCCTCGCCGGCCGAGGCGTCGGTTTGGGCGAAAGCGGCGGTGTAGTCGTCCGGGTCCACGTAATCGGGATACCAGCCGAGGAAGTAGGCGGGCATCTGCTTCTTGTTGAACTGCTGCTTGTAGGTGGCCCACTCGGCGCTCTTGATCGTGACCTTGACGAGGGGCGTCTTCTCGAGCTGGGACTTCGCGACCTCGGCCAGGTTGACCTCGGTATCGCCATAGTGGCTCGGGGTATACCAGAGATCGAATTCGAAGGGCTTGTCCTTGCTGTAGCCGGCGGCCTTGAGGAGCTTCTCGGCCAAGGCGACATTGCCGTCCCCGATGTCGGTCTTGAAGTCCTCGTTGTGGTAGAGCATACCCTTGGGTATGAGGGAGTAGAGAGGCTCGTTTTGGCCGAGATAGACTTTCTGGTTGATCTCGGGCCTGTCGATCAGGGCGGTGATCGCCTTTCTCAGATTCTTGTCCTTGAATACGCTCTCGGAAGTCTCGAAGCAGAGGAATCGGATGAAGGGACCCGGCAGCTTGTTCGTGACGATCTTCGGGTTCTTGGCCAGGTCGGCGATATCGGATGGGTTCAGGGACTTGTAGACGAGATCGACATCGCCCTTCTCGAGCGCGAGCCGCATGGTCGTGGCGTCGGCGAAGTATCGTATGATGATTTTCTTTATCGTCGGGGCCTTACCGTAATAGTCGGGGTTCGCCTCGAAGATGACCTCCTCGTCCCGCTTGAAGGAGGTGATCTTATAGGGTCCGAGCCCGACGAGCTGGCCGCCCTTCAGCTCGGTCGGGTCGCTGATGATCTTGTCGACGGGGTAGACGCCAGGACTCAGCGGGAAATAAGGCGGGTTGCCGGCTATGACCGAGGGAAAGAAGGCGGTGGGCCCGTTGAGGGTGAATTTGACCGTGAGCGGATCCACGACGGTGACCGACTTGACGAATTGGGTGACGAGCCAGGAAGGGTCGCCCTTGAGGGCTACGACGCGGTCGATAGTCCACTTTACCGCATCTGCGGTAAAGGGAGTGCCGTCCGTGAACTTGAGGCCCTTGCGCAGCTTGAAGACATACTCGTCTCCGGCCTTGTTGACCGTGTAGCTCTCGGCGAGGCCAGGGATGATCTCCGAAGTGCCTTGCTTGTAGGTGAGCAGGCTCTCGTCGATATTATCGAAGAGTTCCCAAGTGTGGAAGTCGTAGGCGCTCGCCGGATCCATCTGGGTGACTTTATCCGTAGTTCCATACACCAGCGTGTCCTGCGCCCATACTGCGCCGCCGATGAGGACGAAGGCGGCCATCAGGATCGATACCGTAAATCTTTTCATGTCACCTCCATGGTAACAATATGAACAATCAAATCATTATTTAGAAATGCCGAAGCGCTGTCAATCCTAGTTTGGGCTTTGCAGGAGCCGCCAGCGCGGTTATTATTGCTTGCCCGGGGATATGCGAGGAGGAGTTGGCGATGAGATTGGACATTAGGCGATTCTTCGACGAGTTCTTCCTATATTCCAGCCAATTCTTCGTCTTTTTCATCCTAATGCTGCTTATAACGCCGGCGACGGACACTCTGAGGCCGGCTTCCATCCTCATCGTGACTTTCTTCCTCATCGTACAAATCCTCCTCCTGGTCGGACAGGGACATAAACCGATATTGAGGATCCTTTTCTCCTTTATAACTCCGGCCGCGTACACCCTCGTTCGCATGCTGTCCGGGACTTTCATCTCCCTCGACATGGCCAACGCCTTCATCTGGGGCGCGGCGCTCTATGTCGGCTTTTTCCAAGCTGTAGCCCTCTCGGGCAGGGGCACTTGGTTCAAGCGCGCCGCCGAGACTCTCCTCGCGGCGGGTGTCGTCCTCGTCTTCGTCTTCTTCTATTTCTACCTCGATCTGCGCCTGCTGCTCTCCAGGCGTCTCGCCGCGGGCGAGATCGGCTCGGCGCAGTACGACAAGGCCCTCGGGATCGCCCGCTTCGGTCCTTCCTTCCTGAAATTCCTAGAGACCCCGCAAAACCTCTTCCTCATTTTCGGAGTCGCGACCTTCGGATTGATGCTCCTCGCCAGCAAGGTGAACGCGCTAGGCTTGCGATCGCGTATCGCAGGGCTCTTCGACACGGCGCGTATCGACGAAAACGCGGGCGGCCCTGCGGCCGCGGCCGGGCTGGCGTCGATAGTCACCGTCATCTCCTCGGATATCAGGGACTTCACGGGCCTGGCCGAGCGACTGAGCCCCGAACGCTCTGTGGCCATCCTCAATCGCTACTATTCCGTGTGGGCCGTAGCGGCGGATCGGCACGGTGGACGCATCGCGGGCACCGCCGGCGACTCTGTCCTCGTCGTCTTCGGGCTGATGGGCGAGAAGGACGCCGCCGAGCGAGCCCTCGCCTGCGCGAGCGACTTCATAGCGGAGCTGCCCGGATTGAGGGACGATCTCCAGTCCGCCTCGCTGCCGGCGCCTTCCGACGTGAGCATCGGAATGCACTCGGGGACCATCGTGGCGGGGGATCTCGGCGTCCAGGGATCGAGAAGGCTCGGGGTATTCGGCGAGGCTGTGTCCGTGGCGGCCCGGCTCGACTCCCTTTGCAGGGAGTTCAAGCAGGACCTCCTCCTGTCCCAGCCCGTCTTCCGCCAGCTCGAGCTGGAGAGTCAAGCCCGTCTCGTCAGGATCGGGGAAGTGCTCCTGCGAAACAGCACTCAGCCGGTGCCAGTCTATGGCACTAAATAGGGGCGATTATCGCATCCTATCTAGTCTAGTTTAATTTCATACCTTATAATTCAAATGCCGTTATATCCTTTCTTCGAGGGATGCCGTCCATGAAGCGTTCAGCAACATCTGCAAGCCTCCTTCTGCTTCTTTTCCCGGCGATATGCATCCTTCTTCTCGCTTCCGGCTTCCTTGCCCTCAACGTGAAGCCCGGGTCGGAAGCCTATCCCTTGGCGGGGCTCGGTCTCGGTCTCCTTCTCGCGATCGGCGCCTGGAGGATATTCGTACGGGACTTCTCGAGGCCCGTCAGGGACCTCGTCGATTCGCAGGACCGCATCAGGGAGGACCTGGAGGGCTTATCCTCGAGTCTCGCCAAGCTCTCAACGGGCAACCTCGCGGCCAAGGCCCCGGCGGCCTGGACCGGGACGGCCGCCGTGATCAAGGGCGAGCTGGGGAACATGGCGCGGCTCGCGGCAAGCACGGCCGGCCTGCTTCGGGAGAGCATAGAAGCCTTCAACGGAATCACGAACGAGCCATGCCTGCGACTTTGCTATATCGGGTCCGACAGCTACGCCGAGGGCCGGATGGTGGGCGAGACGATCGGTCGCATACTCGGCGGCAAGGGCCGGGTCCTAATCGGCGTCGCCAATCTTCAATCCGTGAACCATATCCTCAGGCGGAAAGGAGCCATGAGCCTTCTCGCGGAGAAGTTCGCCGGCATCGAGGTCGTAGGGACCTTCGAGACCTTCGAGTCGGGCGAAAAGACCTATGCGGCGTCGATCGATGCCATGAAGCAATATCGCGATCTCGGAGTGATCTACGTGACGGAGGGCGAGACGCCGCCGCAAGCGGCGAAAGCCGTGGTGGACGCAGGCAGGACCGACAAGGTCTTCGTCGTCGCTCACGATCTGACGGATGCCACGATGGAATTCGTCGTGAAAGGCGTGATCGCCGCGACGATCTCGCAGGATCCCTTCGCCCAGGGACACGATCCGATCATTCGCCTTTTCAACCACCTGGCGGCGGGCTGGACGCCTGCCTTCCCGCGCTTCCTCACCAAGCTTCAGGAAGTCCGCAAGGACAACTATCAGCGATACTGGAACCGCGAGGGTTCCTCCGGCCTCGGCGACCGGGACCACCTGGCCAAAGTTTCCGTCGGGGAAGATCGGAAGCGGACGCCGCGCGGCGATTTGAAGATCGCCATCGTTTCGCTGAGCAGCGAGGGATTCTGGAAGCAGATTCACGAAGGGGCGCTCGAGGCGAAGCGCGAGCTGGAAGCGCTCGGCGCTCGGGTGGAGTGGATCGTGCCCCAGTACGCCGAAGGCAGGAGCTTGACCGCCGTCTCGACCTACGAGCCTATAGTCGAGCGCTTGATCAGCGAGAAGTGGAACGGCTTGGCTATCCCCATTTTCGATCGCAACCTGATCCCTGTGCTCAACAAGGCCGTGCACGCGGGCTTGGCGGTCGCGAGCTTCAATGCGGAGCCGACGAGCCTTCGGGAGATGGTCTCCGCGGTCTCCACCCATGCCGATACCCTGCTCGCGCTGAGCCAGGAGCTCGCGGCCTCGGCGGAGGAGTCCGGGCAATCCACGGCCAGCATCGCCGCGACGATCGGTAAGATCACGTCCAGCCTGCGCTCCCAGGTCTCCGAGACGGGCAAGACGAGGGATGGGATCCAGACGCTTACGGGCAACATCAGGCGCATCAACCAGACCGCGGGCGACAGCTCGAAGACCGCGCGCCAGGTCGCCG
>Ga0181529_10000898_pt1 | contig 41148 bp, 27 predicted proteins | sample PEATcosm2014_Bin_36_FD_119763 | JGI IMG/M metagenome (GOLD analysis project Ga0181529, IMG submission 119763) | Peatland microbial communities from MTU Mesocosm Facility, Houghton, MI, USA - PEATcosm2014_Bin10_30_metaG | ecosystem: Environmental > Terrestrial > Soil > Wetlands > Peat | place... | reverse complement strand
TGCGCCGGAGTTTTTCTCCAACGGCTCCAAGCTGCTGGTGGCGCGAAGCGTGGACGGCAAGCTCACACCCGCGGCCATCCGGGATCTGGCCACCAAGCGCCAGGACATTCACTATCCCAAGCCGCGGGTGGTCACCATCACGCAATCCACTGAGACCGGGCGGGTGTATACGCTGGCCGAACTGGGCGCAATCCGCGAAGAATGCAGCGCCCGCGGGCTCAATCTGCACATGGATGGCGCGCGGTTTGCGAATGCCTGCGCAAGCCTGGGCTGCACGCCGGCCGAGGGCACATGGAAGACGGGCGTGGACGTGCTGTGCTTCGGCGGCACAAAGAACGGCATGGCGGTGGGCGATGCCGTGCTGTTTTTCGACAAGAAACTGGCCGCGGATTTCGATTACCGGTGCAAGCAGGCGGGGCAGTTGGCGTCAAAGATGCGCTTTCTCGCGGCGCCGTGGGTGGGCATGCTGGAGAGCGGCGCATGGCTGCGCAACGGCGCGCACGCCAACTTCTGCGCACGGCATTTTGCGGAGCAGGTGTCTGCAATTGGGGGGATTCGTGTGGTTGCCCCGGTGGAAGCCAACGCGGTTTTCCTGGAGGCGCCGGAGAGCATTCTGGGTCCGATCCGGGAGCGCGGGTGGAAGTTTTATACCTTCATCGGCGGCGCGGCGCGCTTCATGTTTTCCTGGGACGCGGATGTGGCGCGCATCGACGATCTTTGCCGCGATTTCAGGGAATGTGCGGCGCAGGTGCGGGAGACAGCCGGAAGCGCTGTGAAAGTATAGATGGGATGCGTAGCGTGCTTCAAATAGAGGAGAGGCCGCGTACCCGTGGTTCATCGGCTTCGCTGATACACGGGAAATGAAGCTGGCATAGCCCAATGTCGCCCGCTAACTCGCCAACTTGCCTATCCCGCGGTGCGGCGTTTCACTCGCCGCATTTGTCCCACCGAGCCGCTGCCTATTCGTGCGGGATTTCGAGGGCGCCAGTGAGCGAGGCAACCCGCTCGACGTTGTGGCGCTGGCACCAGGACTCGAGGCCGTGCGCGAGGCGTTCGACAGCGCGGGGATCGGCGTAACTGGCCGTGCCCACCTGGACGGCGGTAGCGCCGGCAAGCAGAAACTCGACCGCGTCCTCAGGAGTGACGATGCCGCCCATGCCGAGGATAGGGATGGTGACGGCGCGGGCTGTGTCGTAGACCATGCGCAGGGCGATGGGCTTGATGGCCGGTCCGGACAGGCCGCCCGTGATGTTCGAGAGCCGGGGGCGGCGGGTTTCGGTGTCGATGGACATGGCCAGAAACGTGTTGACCAGGCTGATGGCATCGGCGCCTGCGCCGGCGGCAATGCGGGCCATGTGGGCGATCGAAGTCACGTTGGGCGAGAGCTTGACGAACAGCGGCCTGGAGGTGGCGGAACGGGCGCGGCTGACCAGGTATTCGAGCGAACCGGGATCGGCGCCGAAGGCCATGCCGCCGGCGTGGACGTTGGGGCAGGAGACGTTCAGCTCATAGGCCGCGATGCCCTCGGCCTGGTTGAGGCGGTCGATGACGGCGACATACTCGCCCACCGTGTAGCCGAAGACGTTGACGATGACGTTGCAGCGAGGGTAGCGGCGCAGCGGCGGGAGCTTGCGCGCGATGTAGTCCTCGACGCCGACGTTCTGCAATCCGATGGCGTTCAACATGCCGGCTGCCGTCTGCACGATGCGCGGCGGGGGATGGCCGGTCATGGGGGTGAGGGAAATGCCCTTGGTTACGAATCCGCCGATGCGCTCCAGCGAGACGATCTCTTCAAACTCGATGCCGTAGCCAAAGGTGCCGCTGGCGGCGATCACCGGGCTGGAGAGCTCCAATCCAGCCAGGGACACTTTCATATCGGGTTTCACGCGCGGCAATCTTCCTTCACGATGGGATTTTTTGGGGTTCGCCGGCTGTGCCGGGTCGTTTCGGGTTGGCCGGTGCGGGGCAACCCACAAAGTGCCCAAGCCGGCGCCTGGCTCTGCCTGCTGCTATGCCTTCATGATACGCGTCCGGCACAAAGGGCCTCTGCGGGACTTGAATTCGCCAGCCCCCGCCGCGCATCCGCATGACGGCATCCTACCTTTGCAGGCGCTCCTCCCTCAACAGCCTGTGGTGAAAGTCCAAATTGCCGAAGAACATCCCTCAAGGGCTAAAGCCCATCGTTTGAAATCAATCATTTGCGGCACGACTAAAGTCGTGCCCTTTCAAAATCCGACTTTCGCCACGGGCTGTCAACTGCGCGTCCGTTTACAATCGCAACTACCGGTGAGGTCCCAGCAACGATGACGTCCAGAACGAAAGAGCAGGGTGCAGCCGAGCCGGCGGGCAACAACGGCTTCACCCTCATCTCCAACGAAAAACTGCTTCAGCTCTACATGACCATGCTGAAATGCCGCATGATCGAAGAACGGGCGCGCGCGCTCTTCAAGCAGGGCGGGGCCGCCGGCAACGGCTTCCTCTCCCCCGGACAGGAGGCAGCCGTCGTGGCCGTCGCCATTGACTTGCTGCCCAAAGACGTCATCGCTCCTTCGCACCGCGACTTTATGCTGCACTTCATCGAGGGAGAGCCGCTTCGAACGATCTTCGGCCGCCTGCTTGCCCGTCCGGACCGCCCGGTCGAAGGCATCGCCAGCCAGCTCGACATCGCAACGAAAGCGGCCCAGTCCAACAAAAAAAAGAAGAATGGCAAGATCGCGGTAGCCTTCTGCGGCGACAGCTCCGCTTCGCTCAGTTACTTGCCTAGCGCGCTCGACTTGGCCAGCGTCCAGCGGCTGCCCCTCCTCTTTATTTTTCAGAGCAACGGCTCGGTCTTCCAGAACGACCGCTCGCTCCAGCCGGCCAGCCTGGCTCGCCGTTCCCAAGCCCCGGACAGCGCCGCCCTGCTCCGCGTCCTCCCCTGGATCACCGTGGATGGCAATGATGTGGTGGCCGTCTATCGCGTGGCCACCGAGGCCGTCACCCAGGCCCGCAAGGGCAACGGCCCCACGCTCATCGAGTGCAAGCCCTACTCGCCGCAGAGCCGCGCCGGGACCGCCCCGGGAAAATCCCGCGCACCGGATCGGGTCCAGCGCTCAAGCCCTCGCGACCCCATCCGGAACATGGAAAACTACCTCACCGGCAAGGGCATCTTCAGCCCGAAAATCAAGCGTGAGGCCGTCACGGCTTTCAGCAGCGAACTGGACGCGGCTACCAAGTCATTGAATTATTAGTCCAATGCGCACGGAGTTTTTGTCCCCGGGCGCAGATCTTTCCTGCATCTAACCTGGGGAATCGAATGCTAAAGTGAGGGGTATGACTGTGAGCGACCGCAGGTCCCTGGCTGTTCTGTTCCAATGTGCAACCGTAATGGCAGGGCTTTTCTTCTTGACCGCGGGCCGACTTACGGCCGAACAGCCCGAAGACTCGAAGGTTGCCGCGCCCGAAGGCGCCGGGCAATGGAGCCGCAGTTCCGGCGGCGCCGTTCCGGCTTGCATGCCCGCCAAACTCGGGTCACCGTTTATTCCGGTCGATAGCTGGGTTTATCCGGCGGTGCTGCGGCTCTACTCGATGGGCTTTGTGGACGATGTCTTCCTCGGGCTTCGCCCCTGGACTCGGTCCAGCGTCAGCCACATGCTCGAAGCGGCCGGAGCCCGCATCGACGATGCCGATCCCGGGCCCGCCACCGACGAGGCCCAGGACATCTACGACGCGCTCATGTACGAACTCCGCTACGACATGGCCGGCCCCTGCCTGGTGCACCAGGGCAACTCCCGCATCGAGTCGGTCTACTCGGTGTTTCGCGGCATCGGCGGCACACCCCTGCGCGACAGCTTTCATCTCGGCTCGTCCATCATCAATAACTATGGCCGTCCCTACGAGAACGGATTCAACAACTACACCGGCGCCAGCGGCTATGCCGCCGCGGGAAGGTTCGTTTTCTATGCCCGCGGCGAGTTCGAGGCCGCCCCCTCGGCCACCGGCTACTCCCAGCCGCTGGCCCAGGCCCTCAGCAACGTCGACGGCACGATTTACACCGACCCAAGCACCAAAGTAACGACGTATTTCTTTCCACAGACCACCATCCCCATGGGACCGATCGGCACCACAACCCAGGGACGGGTCATCGAGGCGTTTGTCTCCGCCCACATCCTCAACCACGAGGTCTCCTTCGGCAAGCAGGACAACTGGCTCGGACCCGGGTTGGGCGGCGGCATGGCCTACTCCAACAACGCCGAGAACATCTACTCCTTCCGCATCAACCGCATCGAGCCGCTTCACGTTCCCGGGCTCTCCCGCGTGTTCGGACCCTTCCGCTACGACTTCATCATCGGGCCGCTCCAGGGACACAACTACATTCCGAATCCGGCGAATCCCGGCGGCACCAATCCCAATGCTCCCAACGTGATCGCTCCCGGCAACCCCTGGCTGCATATCGAGAAGATCAGCCTTCGGCCCACGGAGAATCTTGAATTCGGTTTCGAGCGCACCGTGATCTGGGGTGGCAAGGGGCACGAGCCCGTCACGATTCACAGCTTCCTGAGGAGCTTCTTCAGCGTGAATGCCGGCGTCGGGGCAATTAACAAGTACGGCCGCAACGATCCCGGCGCCCGCTTTGGCGCTTTTGACTTCTCCTACCGCCTGCCCTTCGTCCGCAACTGGCTCACGGTCTACACCGACTCGGAAGTCCACGACGACGTTAACCCCACCGATGCCCCCCGGCGCGCCGCCATCCGGCCCGGCCTCTATCTCTCCCATGTGCCGGGCATTCCCAAGCTTGATATGCGTGTCGAAGCCGCTTCCACCGACCCGCCCAACTCCACGGTAGGGACCCGTGAGTACGGCCGGTTCATGTACTGGGAAAACATCGAACGCCAGGGGTACACCAACCAGGGCCAGCTCTTGGGCGACTGGATTGGGCGCGAGGACAAGGGCGGCCAGGCCTGGGTCACCTATCACATCAGCGGAAACGAGTGGTTCCAGGTAGGCCTGCGCAATCAAAAGGCGACCAAGGACTTCATTCCCGGCTCAACGACCCAGACCTTCACCGGCCCGGGCTGCCCCGGTGGCGACTCTCCCTGCCTGACCCCTGGAGGCACCACCATCAACGACATCAACTTCCAGATCGTCAAGCGCGTCGGCAAGGACTTCGAAGTCAACGGCAATTTCGCCCTCGAACACTGGAAGGCTCCCATTTACCTTCCCGGCGAGCAGACCGTAACCACCACCACCATTCAGCTCACCTGGTTCCCAGGGCGCAAGGTCAGCTTCTAAAGCCAGCCGGTTCCAGCCTACCGCGCCCGCGGGTGCGTCCGGTCGTACACCTGCGTCAACTGGGCCGTCGTCAGTTGCGTATACCGCTGCGTCGTCGAAAGTCGCTCATGGCCCAGCAATTCCTGGATGGCGCGCAGGTCTGCGCCCTCCTCCAGAAGGTGCGTTCCGAAGGCGTGGCGCAGCGTGTGCGGGTGCACATCGGCTGAAAGCCCGCGCAGAATCGCAATCCGTTTGACGATGCGCCCCACGCTGCGGGTCGTCAAACGCGCCTCACCGCCGGGCTTGGCGAGTCCGCGCAATTGCAAATTCAGGAACAGCGCCGGGGTAGCAAACGCCTTGCCTTCACCCGTCGCCGCCAGCCGCGCCGACCGTTCCGTCAGGTAGGCCCGCACCGCCTGGGCTGCCGCGTCGCCCAGCGGCACATAACGCTGCTTCTGCCCCTTGCCCCGAATCAGAATCGCTTCGTTGGCCCAGTGAATGTCCTCAAGGTTGAGCCCCGTCAACTCCGCGTTGCGAATGCCGCAGCCGTAGAGCAGTTCCAGGATCGCCGTGTCCCGCGCCGGCCAACTGGCGGCATCTTCGCCCACCGACTCCACCACACGGTTCATCTGCTCAATGGATGGAACCCGCGGCAGGTGCTTCGGCAGCCGCGGCGTGGCCACCAGCCGGGCCACATTCTGCTCCACCAGGCCGGCCTTTGCCAGCCACTGGAACCAGCTTCGAATCGCCGCCAGCGCCCGCGCGGCTGAAGCTTTGGCCAGGCCCCGGTCATACAGAGTGCCCAGGTAAGCACGGATATGCGTGTGCTCAATGCCCTCCGGCCGCTGATCGCTGCCGTACTGCTTCGCAATCCAGGCCGCAAATCCATGCAACTCGCGCTCATAGGCGCGCAGCGTGTGTGCCGATGAGCCGCGCTCATTGGCCATCATGCGCAGATACTCGCTTACCAGAGAATCCAGGGAAGCGGCGGCCAATGGCGAGGATGAGGCGCTCATGCTGTTTCCTCACCCGGGCTGCCGTCCTCATTCAAACCCGTGCTGCCGGCCGGGACCAGGTGCAGACCGCGACGCCCAACCCCACCTTGCGATCGAACTGGAACCGCAACAACATCCGCTTCGTCTTCCACATGCAGCCGCGTGGCGCGCGGATGGTACTTGCGATGCACCGCCTTCAGCCGCCCCAACGCCAGGTGGGTATATACCTGCGTGGTCGAAATGTCCGCGTGGCCCAGCAGCAACTGCACGCTGCGCAGGTCGGCGCCGTGCTCCACCATGTGCGTTGCGCAACTGTGCCGCAGACGGTGCGGGCTGGCGTTGCTGTCGGCGGACTTTACCAGGTGCCACACCCATTGCCGCGTCAGCGGGCTGCCGCGCAACGAAAGAAACAGCCGCGAGGGATCCTGCCGCGCCGCGCCTTTGCGGGACGAGCTGATCCGCGCCAGATGTGGCCGACCCTCCCGCAAATAAGTCTCCAGAGCCTCAAGGGCGGTTCGGCCCAGGGGCACGATGCGCTCCTTGTCGCCCTTGCCGCGCACATGCACGCGCCCCAGGTCCAGGGCCAGGTCCTCAGTCTCGAGCGCCGTCACTTCCGAAACCCGCAGCCCCCCAGCATACAGCAGTTCCAAAATCGCCCGGTCCCGCAACTCCGTGCCCCGCGCCAGCGGATGCTCGGCGGCCATCCCGGCTCGCTCCAGCATCTCCACCACTTCCGGTTCGGCCAGGGATTTGGGCAGTACCTTCCACGCCTTGGGAGACTCGATGTTTATGGTCGGATCGTGATGGATGCGCCGGTCCAGCAGCAGCCACTTGTAAAAGCCCCGCAGGCAGCTCAGCTTGCGCGCCGACGAACGCGAGTCGATACCGTGCGCGCGCAAATGCTCAAGAAACGCCGCCACATCTTCCTGCACCGCCGTCAGCAGTACGCCGTGACGCCCTTCGAGGAACTCGGCAAACGTATTCAAATCGCTCGAATACGCCTCGCAGGTCAACGGCCGCAACCCCTTTTCCACGCGCAGATACTCCTGATAGCCCTGCAAGAGCGATAGATTGCGCGCGGTCTCCATATTTCCGATTATCCGCGCCTTCTCGCCCTCCCGCCGTCGCGCCGCACTGCCCCGAACCTCTTTCATCAAGGACTCAAACTCAGCAACACCGTTCCATTTTGAAAGAAGCAATCAACAGCCCGCGAAAGAGGCAAATTCAGCCCTTCTTATTGATCCGGTTCCTAAATACTGTCATGCCTTCCCACCCATTTCGCGATGAAACCTGCGAAATGGATGGGGCGCGGTACTTCTATTTCAGGGCCGGATCAATAACGGCGTTCCGTGGCTGGCCGGAGATCAAATGTCGTTTCTTAAGACCGCCAGGTGCAGAGTTCGCCGCGCGATGAAGCCGAGGCTCTGGTAGACGCTCATAGCCGAGGCGTTTTCCGAGAGGACGTGCAGAAACGGCGTTTCGCCCCGCTGGCTGATCTCGTCCATCACCCTGGCCATGAGAATGCGCGCGTAGCCCCGTCCGCGCGCTTCTGGATGGGTGCAAACTCCGCTGACCTCAGTGAATCCAGGCAGATGCAGGCGCTGCCCCGCCATGGCCAACAGCCGTCCGGAGTCGAAGATGCCGAAGAACGATCCCAGCTCGATGGTGCGCTGGCCAAACGGGCCCGGCTCGGTGAGCGCGGCCAGTTCGAGCATCGCTGGAACGTCGTCCAGTGTGAGCCTGCGAATGGTTGGCTCGTGCTCCGGCTGAGCGGACTCGCGGTTACGGGATGCCAGGCAGACCATTTGGTCGATGAGGCCGGTGCGGAGTATTGTCCAGCCGACCGGTGGAGTTGCCGGTTCGGTAAAGAAAAGGCCCACGATTCCCCCGGGACCGGCCAGCGCGCGCAAAGCCTCGTAACTGGCAGGGGACTGGTCAGGCACTCCGCAGAGCGGGCCGATCTCCGCGGGAAAGCGGCGGGCCAGCCCTTTGCCGACAGCCAGTGGGCTTTGCTCGGTCAAGAGCGCGTGCCAGATCGGATTGTCGAGGGGGTCAGGATCCAGCTCGGTCGCGACGAATTGGGATGAAGCAGACAAGGGGCGGGGTACCAAGGTCACTGGATGCAACGGGTGCACAGTTTGTAAGATGAAGAGGTTGAGGCGCTGGATGCGGAAATCCTCAACTGCTGGCCGGAGCGGGTCGCCGGGCGGCAGCAGCGTAGTCAATTTCCCCTTTGGCAGCGCGTTCCGGACGATCTGAACCTTATGATCGCGCCAGCCAGGGAGAAGTAGTCATTCATATCGTATTTGCCGCCTCAGAGTGTGTCCCGTTTGCCAAAACCGGAGGGTTAGCGGACGTCGTGGGGGCTTTGCCCCCGGAACTGGTGAAGCTGGGCCACGAAGTAACCGTATACCTGCCACTCTATAAGGTTGCGCGCGAGCGTCTCCCGGAGGGTTGGAAGTACGCGGTCCGCTCCATCACCATCCCATTCGAGTATTACAACCGTTTCGTAGGCATCGTGGACGGCGGCAAGCGCGCCGGCGTGCAGTACTATTTTGTGGACTGCCCGGAGCTGTTTGGCCGACTCGAGCTCTATGGAACCAGGGACGGCGAATTTCCCAACAACTGGGAGCGGTTCGGCCTGTTTTCGAGGGCGGTTCTTGAGGCCACCAAGCTGCTTGGCGTGCCGGATGTTTTCCATGTGCACGACTGGCAGTCTGCGCCCATCCCCATCTACCTGCGCACCGTCTACAACGCTGACCCGGTGCTGGGCCGCGCGGGCGTGGTGTTGACTATCCACAACGGCGGCTACCAGGGATGGTTTCCGCCGGCGACGACTCAACGCCTCCTGCTCCCCTGGGACATTTTCACCATGGACAAGGTGGAGCATTTCAACACCTTCAACTTCCTCAAGGGCGGCCTGGTTTTCTCGGACATTGTGACCACGGTGAGCCGCAAATATGCCCGGGAAATTCAGACGCCGGAATTCGGCTACCGCCTCGACGGCGTGCTGCGCGGGCGCGCGGCTGACCTGCGCGGCATTCTGAATGGCGTGGACTATGCGCAATGGGACCCGGCCACGGACAGCAGGCTGGCGGCGCACTACACGTCGGAAAACCTGGCCGGGAAGCACCAGTGCCGCGCCGATCTTCTTCGTGAATTTGGACTGCACGGCGTGGAGGATTCGACGCCGGTGATCGGGATCGTGTCGCGGTTTGTTTCTCAAAAGGGCTTCGACCTGGTGGAGCAGATTGCGGCAAAACTGGCGGACAGGGATATGGCGGTGGTGGCGCTGGGCACAGGCGAGCCGGCATACGAGAAATTCTTCCGGTCCTGGGCGTTCTGGAACAAGGCCAATGTGGGCGTCGAGATTCGCTACGACAATGCGCTGGCGCACAAGATCGAGGCCGGGGCGGACATGTTCCTGATGCCGTCGCGCTACGAGCCCTGCGGGCTGAACCAGATTTACTCGCTTAAGTACGGCACGGTGCCCGTGGTGCACGCCACAGGCGGGTTGGACGACACCATCGAGGAGTGGAATCCGGCGCTGGGAACGGGAACCGGCTTCAAGTTCGCGGAGTACAAGGGAGACGCACTGCTGGCGGCCATCGACCGGGCGCTGGCGGCCTTCAAGGACAAGCAAGGCTGGACGAAATTGATGCGGAACGGGATGGCGCGGAACTATAGCTGGGAGCAGCCGGCTAAGGAGTACGGGAAAGTGTACGCGGAGGCGGCGCGGAGGCGGAAGTGAGGGGCTGCGAAGATAAGTTGAGAGGGCGCTCGCGGGTTGAGCGCCTTTTTTATTGGGAGTGACTTTCGTCCAAGGGGATTGAAGCCCCGTAGCGCCGCCGCACAAACCACAGCACGGGCAGGCCCAGCAGGATGAGTGCAGTGCCGAGCAGCGAGCCTTTCAGGTTGCCCAGATAGCTGGAGACAAGCACGGCGGCGGCGCAGACGACGAAGAGGGCGGGCAGTACCGGGTAACCCCAGACCTTGTAGGGACGGGCCAGGTCAGGACGCCGGCGGCGATAGACGAAGACCGTGGTCGCGGTGAGCATGTAAAAGAGCCACTCGGCAAAGACCGCCAGCTCGAAGTGCTGCTGGAATTGGCTGAGGAAAAGCAGCAGCAGGGTGGAGATGAGTCCCTGGACGGCGAGCGAGGTGGAAGGGGCCTGGAAACGCGCGCTGATGTGGGCGAACTGGCGGAAGAAAAGGCGATCGCGGGCGGCGGCAAAGGGGATGCGTGCGCCGGACATGATGGTTCCGTTGAGCGTGACGAAGATGGAGAGAGCCATGGCTGCGGCGACGAATCCCGCCCCGGCGGGGCCGGCGACGACGGTGAGTGCCGCGACGGCGGGCCGTTCGCTGGCGGCGATGCGGACGGCGGGCAGGATGTACTGGATAGCGGCATTGGTGGCCATGAAGAGTACGCCGACGATGAACAGGCCGCCGATGAGGGCGATGGGCAGGCTGCGTTCCGGGCGCTTCACCTCGCCGGCAACCATGGTGAGGTCGTTCCAGCCGTCGTAAGCCCAGAGGGTGGCGATCAGCGCGGCCATGAATCCGCCCAGGCCGCCCACGGCATGGGGCACGCCGGTGGAGAAGTTGGCCCAGGAGCCGCTGAGCGAGGCGAAACACAATCCTGCGACGATGAGGATCAGAATCCCCTTGAGCACCGTGAAGACAAGCTGAAAGTCTCCGGCTTTCTTTATCCCAAGACAGTTCAACCCGGTCATGAGCCAGGTGACGAGGATGGCGAAGACCTGCGACCAGAGCAGCGGCAGCGGTCCGCCGACGGCCAGGTCACCGAGGCGATGGAATGCGGGAAAGAACTCGAGGGTGCGGGCCAGGCCGATGGTGACGGCGGCGATCGAGGCCGGCTTGGCCACGGCGAACCAGGTCCACATATAAAGGAAAGCGGGAGTGTCGCCGTACGCGCCGCGCAGGTAGACATATTCGCCGCCGGCATAGGGCAGCATGGCGCCCAGTTCTGCATAGGTCATGGCGCCGAACAGCGAGAGCAGGCCGCCGACAATCCAGGCCAGGTAGACAAGCGCAGAAGAACCGACGTCCTGCATCATCTCCCTGGGAACCAGGAAGATGCCGCTGCCGATGATGGTGCCGACGACGATAGCCGTAGCTTGGCTGGCGCCCAGAACGCGAGGCAGGTCGGCCAGTGCCGGTTGTGTTTTGGTGGAGGTTGGCTGGCTCATGCGGTGATGTGAGGGTAGCACGCGAGAGCGGCGAGCTTGCCAAGAAACGGGACTCGAAGCCTGTTCATCCGGGAAACTCGCAAGCGGTTTATGGCTCCTGACGCGAGTCTCTGCGCACCGCGCACGGAACGCTATCTATTCCGGGTTTGCCGTCATAGAATGGTTGGTCAATGACTACCGCTCGTGAGCAAGATGTTCTTATGAGCGGTATATTCGCGGCTTTGGCGTGACAAGGATCGGATACAAGATCAAGGGGAGTGCAAATGAGCAGGACCGACGGCGCTCAAGTGCAAGGGACCTTGGAAACCGCCACTCTGTCTGCGCACGACGGGGGCAACGGGACGCGGCGCGTGGCTCTTGTGGGCGCCGGCTCCGTTGCGCCGTGGCACGCCAAGGGGATTCGATCGATCAGAAGCGTGGAACTGGCGGCCGTGTGCGACTGCATTGCCGGGCGCGCGCAGTCATTTGCCCGGGAATTCGGCGTGCCCCAGGCCTACGGGTCGCTGGAGGCCATGCTGGCTGCGGAGAAGCTCGATGCCGTGCATATTCTTGTGCCTCCCGACCTGCACTTCGACACCGCGCGCACGGCGCTTGAAGCGGGGTTGAACGTGTTCCTGGAACAGCCCATGTGCGAGACCGGGGACAGTTGCGATGCGCTGATCGAATTGGCGGCAGAGAAAGGCCTGCGCCTGGGCGTAGGGCACAACTTTCTGTTTGCCGAGCCTTACGAACGGTTGCGGAGCGACGTGTGCGCCGGGGCGCTGGGACGCATCGACGATGTGACGATCACCTGGCATCGCCCCCTGCAGCAGATCGTGGACGGACCTTTCGATTCCTGGCTGCTGCGAGATCCTCGGAACATCCTGTTGGAGATCGGGTCACACTCGGTCGCTCATCTTTTGGACTTGGTTGGAGAGCCGGAGGAGATGCAGGTGCAGCCGGACAACCCCGTCGAACTGCCTGCGGGCGGCCGGTTCTATCGCCGCTGGCAGGTGAGCGCGCGCAACGGGCAAACGGCGGTCGAACTGCGCTTCTCGTTCGTGCCAGGGTTTTCAGAGTACACGATTCACGTGCGCGGTTCGCTGGCCGCGGCCACGGTGGACCTGGAGCGCAATACCTACGCCCTGCACCGCCATCGTCCTGTGGGACCGGAATTCGATGCCTATGCCATGGCGTCAGGCGAGGCCACAAGCTTGAAGCGGCAGGCGCGGCGCAGCCTATTCCGTTCTGTGCTGTCGGCACTGCACCTGCGGGACCGTGGCAATCCCTACGGTGCGAGCATTGCCAGAGCTATGGATGCCTTTTATGGCGCACCGGATCAGCCTCTCGATGCGCGCGTGGACGGCCGGCTGGGTGCGCAGGCGGTCCTGTTGTGCGAACTGATGGGCAAGGTGGCCGTCTTTCCCGCGGCGGAGTTTGAGCGCACGGCCGTGGCTGCGCCTCCCGCGAAGCCGCGAACCGCGAAGAAACCGCGCATCCTGGTGCTTGGCGGGACCGGCTTCATCGGCAGGGAACTGGTGCGGCAACTGGGCGATGCGGGCCAGAAAGCACGCTTGCTGGCCCGCGATGCCGAGCTTCCCCAATCCGCGCTGAAGTCGTCGATGGAGTGCATTACCGGTGACCTGATGAACCGAGACGATCTGCGCCGCGCGATGGAGGGCGTGGACTGCGTTTTCCATCTGGCGCGGGCGAATGTGAAGAGTTGGGCCGAGTGCCAGGAATTCGAGATTGGAGCCACGCGGCAAGTGGCCGAGTGCGCCTTGGAAGCCGGCGTCAAGCGGCTCATCTACACGGGCACCATCGACAGCTACTATGCGGGCCGCTGGGCTGGAACCATCACCGAGGCGACGCCGCTCGACTCCCGCATCGAGCACAGAAGTCCGTATGCCCGCGCCAAGGCGGCCTCAGAAGAGATCTTGATGCGAATGCACCGCGAGCAGGGACTTCCGGTGGTGATTTTCCGGCCGGGAATTGTGATCGGCCGCGGGGTAAGCCCGTTCCATAGCGGCGTGGGCATGTGGTGGTATGACGCTGTTTGCCAGACATGGGGCAGGGGCACAAACAAGCTGCCGCTGGTGCTGGTGGACGACGTGGTCCGCGCCTTGCTGGCGGCGCTTGAAAAGCCCGAGCTGGACGGCCAGTCGTTCAACCTGGTGGGCGAACCGTGCCTCAGCGCGTGGGAGTATCTCGACGAACTCGACCGCTGTGGCGGAATGCGCATTGAGCGGCACGCGACGCCAATCTGGTTTTTTTATCTCACCGACCTGGCAAAATGGGCAATCAAAGCCGCGGTGCGCGACCCCGAGCGGCGCTTGCCTTCCTATCGCGACTGGGAGAGCCGCACGCAGCGGGCAAAGTTCGATTGCACAGCGGCCCGAACCGCGCTGGGATGGAAGCCGGAGCCGGATCGAGAAGAACTGGTGCGCCGGGGAATTGAAGAACCACTCATGGATTGGATGCGATAAGGAGAACTTGTGGCAAACAGCTTTGGCACCGACATTCTGATTCAGGCGCCGGACCCGAATGCGGCGGCAGCCTTCTACGTCAAACGTCTTGGTTTCGAGGTCACCGGCGAAGACCCGCACATGGTCAGTCTTCACGGCCCGCATATCAACCTGTTCATCGAGCGGGGGCCGGCGCTGGGACCAGTGCTGGAAGTCACGGTCGACAGCGTCCTGGCGGCGAAACTCGATCTCGAAAGAAACGGTTGCCAGGTCGTCAAGGATGAGCCGGACTTTCCGCGATGCTACATCAGGGATCCCTTCGGATTGATCTACAACCTGAAAGAATAGCGGCCCAGCGACAAATCAATAGAATTCGGTCCGGGTTGATCTTCAGGCGGGCTGTCCCGCCTGAAGCAGGATTGAAGAACCGCAAAACCACAAAGACAGGACCAGGAACGGTCTGTGGCTGCGAAGGGCGGGTGAGAGGACTAGAGTGGAGTGGGAGAGTTCGCCTGGCTCTTCCCGCAGCAACCGCAAGAGTTAGGATGTTTTAGAGCAGAACCAGAGTCTCTGTGTCCTGTTCAGTGAATGCGAGGTCGCCGCTCGCTTCACCCCACGGACGAAGACCTATCCGTGGGGACCCTGGCCCTGATGGTCGCGTCGACTTGGGTGTACTGCCTTTGGGATGCACCAACTCTGGTTCTGCTATCGACGCTCAAGAGCGTCAGAAACTCCGTTTGCGAAGATACGGAAGAAGACACGGAAAGAGTGGGGTAGAGCATTGCCCGATACAATCGATTGGCCGCAGTTGACACAGCCGCCGCGCCGCGGCCGCCGCAAGTTTCTTTTTCTTCTCGCCATCGTTGCCGTCATTGTTCTGTTTGGCCGCACCGTGCTGGGTTATTGGGTTGACCTGCTGTGGTTCCGGTCGCTCGGATACGAGGGCGTGTTCTGGAAGGCGCGCGGGCTGGAGTGGGGCATCTTTGCTGGCTTCGCCGTGGCCACCTTCCTCATTTTGTACGCGGCCTTTTCGCTTCTCAAGCGTGCCCATCAGGACGACTTGCCCAGCGATCACACAATTTACATCGCCGGCAAGCCGCTGACTCTTTCCATCAAGCCGGTGCTGCAGGTGGTGGCCATCGGCGGTTCGCTGGTCATTGCAGTTGTCACTGGCGGTGCCATGGCGGCCGAGTGGCAAACGCTGGCGTTGTGGTGGTACGCGCCGCGGACTGCGGGGGGCGCGGTTGATCCGATCTTCGGCAGGCCGCTGGACTTCTACCTGTTCACCCTGCCGGCCTGGCACCTGATTCTTGGCTGGCTGCTCACGCTCAGCGTGATCGCGTGCGTGGTTGCGGCCGTTTTCCTGCTCATCTCCGGCAGTTCGCGCGCGCTCACCGGGGGGCATGGCAGCTCCACCCCGCTGCCCTGGCGCGGGCTCTCTTTCACGATGGCGTTTCTGTTCGCGATCGTCGCGATGCATGTGTACGTTGGCCGCTTTGCACAGTTGTTCGATCACCATACGATCTTCGACGGCGTTACGTACACCGATGCGCACGTCACGCTCACTGGCCTGTTGGTGGTGTGTGTGGCGCTATTGCTGGGCGCGCTGATTGCCGCGCTGGGCGGCATATTTGCGCCGCGTGGACGCTGGCTGGCGCTTGCCGCACTTCCCTCCGTGGTGGTTTACGCCGTGGTGGCGCTGGTGGGCTGGTATGTCAGCAGCTTTCTGGTCAAGCCCAACGAACTGGTTCGGGAGCAGCCGTACATTGCCCATAACATTGAGATGACGCGGCAGGCTTACGGGCTGGACCGCTTCATGCAGCGCGAGTTTCCTGCCGAAACAACGGTCGAAGCGACGGACCCGGCCAACAATCAGCCCACTCTGCAGAATATTCGCCTGTGGGACTGGCACGCGCTCCAGGATACACTGCGCCAGATCCAGGAAATTCGCACCTACTACGACTTTCCCGACATCGACATCGATCGCTATACCATCGACGGCTCAATGCGCCAGGTGATGCTGGCCGCGCGCGAACTGAACGTGGAGAAGCTGCCCGAAAGCAGCCGCAACTGGATCAACGAGAAGCTCATTTACACCCACGGCTACGGCATCACCATGAACCCGGTGAATGGGTTCACCACCGAAGGCCTGCCGACGATGCTGTTGAGCAACATGCCGGTGCAAAGCACGGCCCCCGGCCTGAACGTAACCCGGCCCGAAATTTATTTCGGCGAGCAGACCAACACGGATGTGTATGTAAAGACGCGGCAGCAGGAATTCAACTACCCGCAAGGCGACACCAATAATGTCACCACTTACCAGGGCACCGGCGGCATCGTGCTGGGCGGCTTTCTACGCCGCGTGCTGATTGCCTTCGACCGCGGCGATGTGGCCAAGCTGCCCTTCAGCGACGACGTGAATGCGGACAGCCGTCTGCTGATGCGGCGCAGTGTGCGCGAGCGTGTCGCGGCCCTGGCGCCGTTTCTCACCTTCGATCAGGACCCGTATATCGTTCTGGGCGAGGATGGACGCCTGTCGTGGGTTCTGGATGCATTCACTGAGTCGGACAGCTATCCGTACTCGACGCATTACACCGTCGGCGGGGAGTCCATCAACTACATGCGCAACAGCGTCAAGGTGGTGGTGGACGCCTATGACGGAACCACGACGTTTTATGTGTTCGACTCGCAGGACCCCATCCTGGCGGCGTATCGAGGCATCTTCCCCGGCCTGTTCAAGGACGCCTCCGTCATGCCGGCGGGGCTGCGCGCGCACGTGCGCTACCCCGAACTGCTGCTCAAGCTGCAGGCCGAAGTGTATGGCCTCTATCACATGACCAATCCCGAGGTTTTCTACAACCGGGAGGACTTGTGGACCGTGGCCACGGAAGTGGGCCTGGGTGCGAACGGGGAGCAAACCACGCAGCCCATGGAGCCGAACTTTGTGCTGATGAAACTGCCGGGCGAAAGCGGAGTCGAGTTCGTCGAGATTCTGCCTTTCACTCCGGCCAACCGCAACAACCTGATCGGCTGGATCGCCGGGCGCAGCGACGGCGAGCACTATGGCACGTCGGTGGTGTACGACTTTCCCAAGACCAGGCTTGTGGACGGCCCGTTGCAGATCGAGGCGCGCATCGACCAGAACGCGCAGCTTTCCGGCCAGTTGAGTTTGTGGAATCAGCAAGGCTCGCATGTGCGGCGCGGAACGCTGCTGGTGATTCCGTCCGGCAAAGCGCTCTTGTATGCGGAGCCGATCTACCTCCAGGCCGACCGCAGCCCCATGCCTGAGTTGCGGCTGGTGGTGCTGGCTTTGCAAGACCGGCTGGCGTATGGGCCTACCTTCGAGGCGGCGCTTTCGTCGCTATTCGGCGGAGGAATCTCGTCGCTGAGTCCCGCGGCGCAAGCGCCTCAGGGAGCGGCTGAGCCAACCAGTGCGTCTGGCGCGGCGCAGCCCAAGCAGGATATGAACTCGCTGATTGCCGAAGCAGGCAAGGACTTTGCCGACTATCAGCGCCTCACATCGGAGGGCAAGCTGGGCGAAGCAGGGCAAAAGCTCGACGAGTTGAAGCGCGACCTCGACAAGATGAACGCGCTTCGCAAGTAGTGTCAGCGTGCGGAGTTGGATTCCAGCTCCGCACGCAGTCTTTACTCGATCGAAAGTGGCAAGACGAGGCAAATTTCGGGCTATAACATTTGTCAGAAAGTAGCAAAGATTGCCCCCATGCGTGAGTTACGCCAGGGAGACGTGAGACGCCTGCGTCAGATGTGGGATCAGGGCAAGGCCAGCGGAGCCGCCACGCCGGCGGATTTTGACCAAGCGCGGCGCGAGGCGAGGCAGCGCATTGCGCGCGCTACGCCAGCCGCATTGTCTCCGGATCCCACTTCACGACTGCGCCGCGGTCCATGCTGAGGTTCGCGAGCAGCGCAGCGCCGGCCGCGCGAAAGCCGAAGACCGCGTCTTCAACCACCGGCTGCCGCGAGCGGACGGCTGCAAAGAAGTTCTTGAAGTGGTCGTAGCTGTCGCTGTACCCCTGCGGCGCGACGAACTTCTCGAATCCTTGAAGCTGCTCTCCGGCGGGGTGCTCGGGCGGATACTTCTTCCGGTAGTCCGCGAGAATCTGCTTCTGTGTCGCCTCGGGGAATGTGTCGATGGTCAAGCCCGGCTCCTTCTGGCGCGGCACGCGGCTCACGCTTACGGAGTTGCCGGCGATTTCCATGGTGCCTTCCGAGCCGGTGAAGATCAGGCCTTCGCTTTCCTCGCCGCCGTCCACGAAGTTGACGCGCAGGCTCAGGTTGAAGCCCTCCTTGTAGTCGAACAGACCCAGCATCACGTCCGGCACCTCGCGGCCATCGTTCCAGAAGCGCAGGCCGCCGGTGGCCATGCCGCGCACAGGGCCGTGCGAACCGGTGATGAAGTGCGTTCCGCTGAAGAGATGGACAAACAGGTCCCCGGCCACGCCGGTGCCGTAGGCCTTCCACTTGCGCCACTGAAAAAACTGCTCGGCGTTGAAAGGAATCTTGGGCGCGGTGCCCAGAAAGCGCGGCCAGTCGCAGGTTTCCGTCGACGCATCGGGAGGAACGGTGTAGTTCCATGCGCCCATCGACGAGTTGCGATCCCAGCGCGCGGTGACCATGTTGAGTTGGCCAATGGCGCCCGCGGCCAGCAGTTCCTTGGCCTTCAAATAAATCAGCGAACTCACGCGCTGGCTTCCCACCTGCAGGATGCGGCTGTTGCGGCGCGCGGCTTCAATCATCTCCGGCCCGTCGGCGTAGGCATGAATCATCGGCTTTTCGCAGTAGACGTCCTTGCCGGCCTTCATGGCGTCCACCGCAGCCTGCTTGTGCCAGTGGTCGGGTGTGCCGACGATGACGGCGTCAATGTCCTTGCGCGCCAGAATTTCGTTGTAGTCGCGGGTGGTGAAGATGTCGGCGCCCCAGAGTTCCTTGCTGCGGTCCAGGCGGCCGTTGTAACAGTCGGCCACGGCCACCAGCTTGACCCCCGGAACCCGCAGCGCGACCTTCGTGTCGCCCATGCCCTGGCCGCCGGCGCCAATCAGCGCAATCTGGATATGGTCGTTGGCTGCAACCGCGCCGGCAGGCTCATTTTGAGCCGCCAGCGCATGAAGCCTGCTTGCCAGCAAGGTTCCCGCCGCTGCCGTTCCCGCCGTCTTCAAAAAACTTCTGCGATTCAACGCATACACGTGAAGCACCTCGGATTGTGAAATTGTTCGCCGAATGAAAGCGGGCTTCATTATCGAGGTCGAGGCTGCTCATAGGCAACTGGCGAGCGATGGCGCCGGCTTATCCGCTCAGGCGCTCCATCCAAGCGGCCAGGGCTTGCTGGTCAGCAGTGCCTGCCGCGTGTGCGGCGTGGACATTCCGGCGTTCCTCGGGGTCGCGGTTCTGGCTGATCTTGAACTTGCCTTCGATGCGCTCGATGGCGATGCGGAAGCCCACAATGCCGGCCAGCATCGCACTGCGAAAACTGCCGGGCATCGCGCTCCATTTTTCCGCAAAGGCCGGCTCATGGCTGTGGATCAGGCCGGCGAGTAATTGGTCTTTGCCGGTTTCGTCCTCGTCCAACTCAAGCGTGCCGTAGGCGTGGACGGCGATGTAGTTCCAGGTGGGCACCGAGAGTGGATCGACGTAGAACGTCGGCGAGACATAGCTGTGCGGACCGGGAAAGACGACCAGCGTCTCGCGGCCGGCCAGGGCCTGCCAGTGGCGATTGGCCTTGGCGAAGTGGCCTTCGATCAGGCCGTGCGGGCCCTCGTCCTTCACAACCAGCGGAAGATGTGTGGCAACCAGGGGCGCGGCCTTTTCGGCGTCGGCCTGCGGGCCAAACAGGATGGCGAAGGAGTAGGCCTGCATGGCCTCGATCAGGAGGGCGCGATCGGCGACCTGGTTGAATTTGGGCGTGTACATGAAAGCTCCTAACGGCGCGCTTCCGGCAGATCCTCCTCAAAAAAGGCCACATAACTGTATGGCTGGCGGACTGGGCCGCCCCGTCTCGCTAGGTCGAAACGGAATGGAACCTCAAAGTGCCATCGTTTGTTCACGTGGTTTATGGGAACGCTGAAATAGACAGCCTTGCCTGGCGGAATGGTGACAAATGAAGCGACATCAAATTGGTAGCCTGTCGGTCGCTCGGCTAATTCCTTGGTCTCAGCTTCTTTTCGGAACTTCTCTTGGTCCGCTTCGGCTTTTGCTTTCTGTTGCTCTTCCAACCGGGCTTTTGCTTTGACCTCCCTCATTTCAGGAGAGAGAATCTCATCTGGCACGCTCAAAATGAGCGGCATCTGTTTTGATTCTCCACCTGTGCCATCCATATCGCCATCGCCGAATCCTGACGGGTTCAGCACGACTTTGTCCAGCACTCCGATTTCGTCCCGTTCCGCTTCTGCGGGCGCACCAAATGTATTCACGATGATGGCAAGGCGACAGTTGTTGATTAGACGCAGATAAATTCCAATGTTTGGCTCACGGTTGTCGTCGGGATTTCTCGGCCCAATATGATCGACCCTCAGATAAACGTATGGCCTGCTTGGGTCGATCAGGAAACTCTTGATTGGTGCGACAGCAGGGGTCGCAGTGCGATTAGCGCTGTACGTCTGAATCGTACTAACGGTTATCAGCATGAACAAGATCAGCGAATGCTTCATCGGTGAAGGGTGTCTCCGGTTGTAAAGGCAAGTATAGTCACCCCTGAATAGTGATTTCAGGTTACTGGATGCGTTCGAAGCGGAAGCCGGCTTCGCGCAAGGCGTGGCTGATGGCCGTGATGTGGGTTGCGCCGCGGGTTTCAATGGTGACGTCGATAACGGTTTCGCCCAGGCTGACGCCATAGTAGGCGCGGTTGTGGATGGTTTCGACGATGTTGGCGCGCTCACGGGCAAGGATTTGCGTGAGGGCCAGCAGCGCGCCGGGCCGGTCCTGCAGATAGACGCGGACGCGCAGCAGGCGGCCGTCCTTCACCAGGCCGCGCTCGATGATCTTGGCCAGCAGGGTGACGTCGATGTTGCCGCCGCAGACCATCACCACGGTGCGGCGATGACGGAGGTTGGTTTTGGACTGGACAACGGCGGCCAGGGCGGCAGCGCCCGCGCCCTCGGCCAGTGTTTTTTCCTGCTCCAGCAGCATGAGGATGGCGCTTGCGATCTCCTCGTCGTCCACGGTGACAATCTCATCCACGTAGCGGGAGACGAGGGGCAGGGTGATGTCGCCGGCGCGGCGCACAGCAATGCCGTCGGCGATGGTGGCTTCTGCGGCGATGGTGATCGGAGCGCCAGCCTCTCGGGCGCGCAGCATCGAGGGCAGCAATTCCGGCTCGACGCCGATGACGCGAATCTTGGGATTGGTTTCCTTCAGTGCGCAGGCGATGCCGCTGATCAGGCCTCCGCCGCCGATGGGAACCACGACGGCTTCAATGTCGGGAACCTGTTCGAGAAGTTCCAACCCGATGGTGCCCTGGCCGCTGATGACCTCAACGTCGTCGAAGGGATGGATGAAGGTGCGGCCTTCTTCGACGTGGCGGCGCAGGGCTTCTTCGCAGGCTTCGTCGTAGCTTGCGCCGTGAAGGATGACTTCGGCTCCGTAACCCCGTGTGGCGGCCACCTTGATCTGCGGCGTGGCCAAAGGCATGACGATTTGCGCGCGAATGCTGCGGGCCGTAGCGTGGAAGGCGACGCCCTGGGCGTGGTTGCCGGCGCTGGCCGCGATCACGCCGCGCTTGCGCTCCGTCTCGCTCAACGTGAGCAGCTTGTTCAGCGCGCCCCGCTCCTTGAACGAACCGGTGCGCTGCAGGTTTTCAAGCTTCAGGTGCAGGGGCAGGCCGGTCAACTCCGAGAGATGATGGGAGAGCTGGCAGGGCGAGCAATGAATGCCATCGGCGATACGTGCACGGGCTGTCTGGATGCTGGCGAGGGTCACGGATTGCAAGAAGTATCTCCTTGATTGCAGGGAAACCGCTGATTGAAGGAAATGCGCTGGTTGGAGGAGAGCTGCTCAAAATGGGTGTGAAACGAAAAAACCACCAGCCGCGTTTGCGGGTGATGGCCTGGGTGCTGCGATCCTGCTGAATCTGGTTCGTCAGGCTTGATTTCCCGCGTGCGCATTGTGGACGCTAATTCGAATCGCGGGAATCGACACGCGCATGCGCGGGACCGGGAAGAAGCTCGAGCTGGCGGCAAACATGTGCATGACCTTGAAGGAAGTAGACCAGAGGGGCAAGGGGCGCGTCAAGACGGCCGGACGCCGCAGGTGGTGTTGAAAGTCGTCAGATTCGGATCGCGAGCCGGTGTTTGAGAGAAGTTTTAGCGGCAGGAGAGACGGCCGCGGCGAAGGATTTTCGAGAGGTTGGTAGTTAGTAAATTGAGGGTAACTTTGTGGTTAATTCGAGGCGCTGGAGAATTAACCATTCGGGCACGGGAGCGGCTGAAAAATGAGTTGTGAGTCCGTGCCAATCCTCTGGTTAAATCCAACCAAACGCAGTGCTTGTCCGGAGCCGCATTTTCGCTCCGTTTCTCGCTCCAAGAAGTTGTTGACATGAGAAAAGCCTTGCTGTATGTTTTGTGCACTTGGCAGGTGCTTCCCCACCCCCCAGATGAAACGGAATAGGCATATGACTCAGATGCGGATACCCTTCGCGTTCGGTCTCGCTGCACTTGTGGCGATGTTTAGTGTTGGATTAGAAGCCCAGGCAGGCGATCCGGCGACGCTCATCCAGGAAAAGCTTGTCTCCCAGATCAAGCTGACCAAGGCCGCCTCGGACCACACCGATGTAGTGACGGCCGGCGACATTGTGCTGCTGCACAAGGACGGGCTGATGATGTGCAGTTCCGCGTCCTCTTATGCGTTCTCGAATACCTACAGCGGCGGAGTTCTGACGGCAAATTACAACAACCGCATAAAACAAGCAGCGAAATCCTGGGGATTGGGCAAAGTCCCGGTGTTTGGCGGCGGGGGCAGCATGACCGACGCTGCGAAGAATGGCTGCACGTCGCGCAAGTTTGTCGCCGGCGAGAAGTTCTGGGTAACGGGAATCACGCTGCAAAAGGATGGGATTCTGGTCAGCACATTCAGCGACCCCTACAACGACACCCGGTATTACGGTGAGATCAAGTTTGCGTTCCCCAAGGGTCCGGTGCCCCCGGTGGATGATTTTGTGAAGACGGTCTCCGAAGTTATCACGGTAGTGCCAGGGGACGATAAGGACAAGGCCAGCCAGGGCGATCAGGGTGGCCAGCAGACCCAGGCTGCCGGGCCCGCGGCGGCTCCCGCAGCGCCCGCGGCTCCCATGGCGGCCATTGCGCCTCCGCCTCCCCCGGCCGATGCGCCGCCGCCCACGATTGCCCTCGGCCAAACCAAGGACCAGGTGACCGCGGCTTTCGGACAACCGACGCGGGAAGCCAAGTTGGGAGCGAAGGAAATCTTCTATTACAAGGACATGAAGGTGACCTTCACCAATGGAAAAGTGAGCAACGTTGATTAGCGTGCTCGCGCATGCGCGACGGAGCGCGGGCCAGCAATAGGAATGAGGTTTCAATGAATTTGTCCCATCTTTGCGGCGCCGCGGGCAAAGGTTCCGCAGTAGCGATAGTTGCCTTGGTTCTCTGCCTCTCCGGCGCAGCAGGGGCGGCCACGGATAAAAAGAGCACTCCGGCGCCCGCCAAGCCGGCAGCGCCAGCAAAGCCTGCTGCGCAGCCCGCAAAGCCTGCCGGGGGCGCCGGTGCGGGGCATGCAACCGGAACCGGCGCTGGGGCCAGCCATGGACCGACCGCGAATGGCGGCGCTAGCCACGGCCCGACGGCAAATGGCACAGCCGCCCATGGGCCAACCGCCAATGGTGGTACCACGAAAGGTCCGGCCGCAAACGGCGGAACAGCGAATGGCGCGAACAAACCCCCGAGCGCGAATGGCGGAAATAACGGAAGCAGGGGACTGAGTCCCGACGGCGCGACCAAAGGCGGAGCTCCTGGCGCAGGAAGGCCTGGCGGCGCTGGCGCCGCGCACTCGGTAATCAAGAGCGGCCCCGCGCCGAAAGGGAGCAACGAACACGTCACGAAAACCGGCAGCGCGGTTCGCACCCGTCCCAACGGCAAGGTAAGCGACGTGCACGACGCCAAGCGCGGCATGGACGTTCATCATGGACTGAATGGCGGCCGCAAAGTTTCAGTGGAGCGCGCCGACCACAGCCGCGTCGTCGCCGAGCGGGGACGTCGCGGATACGTGCAGCGCGGGTATAGTTACCACGGCCACGACTTTGCACGGCGCAGCTACTACTATCACGGCCGCGCCTACGACCGTTACTATCGCGGCTACGGGTATCGCGGCGTGTATTTGAACGTCTACGCGCCCGGGTACTACTATGCGCCGGCCTTTTACGGCTGGGCGTATAACCCCTGGGCGGCGCCGATCGCCTTCGGATGGGGATGGGGCGGCAATCCCTGGTTCGGCTACTATGGCTTCTTCTTCAATCCCTACCCGGTGTATCCTTCGGCCGCGTTCTGGCTGACGGACTACATCATCTCGCAGGATTTGCAGGCAGCGTATGCGGCGCGCCAGGCGGCGGCCGAGGCTGCAGGTGACGCTCCTGCTGTGGCGGCTGGACAACCGCTGCTGACGCCCGACGTGAAGCAGCAGATCGCCGACGAGGTGCGGGCGCAGTTGGCTCTTGAGAATCAGGAGGCGTCGCAGAACGCGCAGAATCAGGATGTGGACCCCGGTTCCAGCGGGATTGCGCGGCTGGTGAACGACGTGCAAAACGGCCATCCGCATGTATTCGTGGCCGGAGGTAACGTGGATGTGGTGGACGCAAACTCGGGGACCGAGTGCGCCATCAGCGACGGCGACACGGTTCAGCTGGCCGTTGCGCCTCCCGCGGACGCGACAACTGCGAATGTTGTGATTCTGGCTAGCAAGGGCGGCCAGGAGTGCCCCCGGGCGAGCACCGTCACGGTGCAGTTGGCCGACCTGCAGGAGATGCAGAATCACATGCGGGAGACCATCGATCAGGGCTTGCAGGATTTGAAGGACAAACAGGGGAAGAACGGGCTGCCGCAAGCGCCGGCTTCAGCCCAGGCTCCAACAGCTCCCGCGCAGTACGCCGCCGTTGCGCCTCCGCCTGATCCGAACGTGGGTGCGGAGATTCAGCAGGTGGATCAGCAGGGTGACCAGTCGGAAAAGGAAGTGACGGCCGAAGCCTCGCAGGATAGCGGCGGCGCGGTTGCGGCCACCGCCGCCCCTCCGGCAACCGTTGCGCTGGGGCAGACTCAGGGCGAGGTTGAAGCGATCCTCGGTCAGCCGGTCAGCAAGGCGCTTCTTGGGCCAAAGATCATTTACAACTACAACGGCATGAAAGTCATATTCAAAGACGGAAAAGTCGCCGACGTGCAGTAATGGGCGGGACCGGGGCGCGGACGGAGTTTATAACTCCTCTTCGCGCCCTCGGCAAGTTTGCGCCTAAAATAGGGCTCTGACCGCGTGATTTCGTACATTGAGTTCGTGGTATCCCAGGTCTCAAAATCGAGACCTGGGGCACCCGCAGTTGGTACAAGAACAAGCGGTCAGAGACCTAAAAGATAGAGCCGAGTTTTGCGAAGGAATCCAGTTCAAGTAACTGCTGACCTTCAGGCGCGCGGTCGATCGCCGCGTGTTCCAGCACCCACGTGTCTTTGTGGAACAGGAAAATGGCGTGCAGGCCTGCGGCGAGGGCGGGGTTGATGTCACTCTTGGGGCTGTTGCCGATCATCCAACTGGTGTGCGGCGTCAGTTCGTGGCGATGGATCACTTCGCGGTAAGTCGCGGGGTCTTTCTCGGCCACAATTTCAACCGCCGAAAAGTGACTGGCAAGGCCGGAGCGGGCGAGTTTGTCGGCCTGCTCGGCGCGGTTTCCCTTGGTCATCAAGATGAGCCGGTGGCGCGTGGCCAGCTCGGTCAGGGTCTCGGCCACACCGGGAAGAAGCTCGATCTCCTGCTCGGCTATGGCGCGCGCGAAGCCCTGGATGCGCTCCTTCTTATCCTCGGCCACCGGGGCGGGACTGAGACGCTCAAAGCAGGTGACCAGGGACCGGGCAAAGCTCGACAGGCCGTAGCCGTGGGCCAGGATGGTCTCGCGCTCGACGGTGTTGAGGGCCTTGCGCACCTCGGCGGGCGTGTGCTTGTGGTGATCCAATAAGCGGATGAAGGCGACAATCGCGCGCTCGAAGTAGACGTTGTTTTCCCACAGCGTATCGTCGGCGTCAATGAGCAGGGTCTGGCCTGGAGCAAATTGTGACATGGTCCTATGGTAGCGAATCGGAGTGGGTGGACTGAAGAGTGAATTGGTGGTTTGTGGTTCCCACCCATGCGCCCGACCACCCCACGGACGAAGACCTGTCCGTGGGGACCCCGGCAAAGGCGCATGGATGGGGCACGGGGCTTCCTTGCCGCACGAAGGGACCGGCCTGGCTCAGGGCGCCGCGGGCAGCGTGTACTCGATGTCGTAAGAGTGCTTGCCGGAAATGGTGATAGTCATGGTTCCGGCGATACCGGCCAACTCGCCTGTTCCTGAGCCGGGCACGACGGTGACGGTGAGATGAAGGTTGCCGTGGTCCATTGTGCCGCTATGTTGGAGGGCAAATCCGCCGCTCTTGCCGTTCAGGGCTCCGGTGACGTGCTCCATGGCCACGTATCCGGCAGTACCCTTGGCAGGGTCGCCGGCAGCCAGCATCTGGCCTTTGCTGGCGGCTTCGAGGTCGCCGTGGAATTGCTTGTCGAGGGCATAGCGGCCGATGGCTGCGCCTCCAGTGGCGTCATCCGGCGGAAGCGGCGTTGTCATTACGTCGAAGGTTCCTTTTGCATGTTCGGTCAAGACGGGATCCTTTCTCAGCGTTTTGGATGCCGAAGCCTGGGGATGAGCAGCCTGGATGGCCAGGCACAGACATGCGGAAAGAAGAGCGGTCTTGAGAATAGGCATATTCACCTGACCCAGTTATCGAAATCAGCGGCCACTTCGCTCCCCATCATAGCCTGCATCGCCGCGGGCGGGACGCATGTTGATGGTGAATTTACTTGCCCGGCGATTCACGGGTTTGGTAGAACGAAGCCTGAAGCAGCACGGTCGCAGTTTGACTCCCCGAGTTGAGGAGAAGTACATGAGCGCTACGATTCCCCCAGCCCCCGTTCCCCCAGCCGGGCCGCTTGCCGAGTTGGACCAATGGGACGACTTCGTTCAAGGCCGTTACCGGGAAGGCAAGTCGGAGGCGGAGTTTCGCGTCTACGATGCTTCCGCGACGCCGGGCGTGGCCGAGTTTTACCGGCTCAACCACGAGGGCCAGACGGTCGCCTACGTTCTCGAAAAGGAGGAGCAATACTTCGGCCTGAACAAGGGAATGAAGACCATCTGGGAGGCGGCGGAGTTTCTGAATACGCTGGTGGACACGAGCGACCCCGACACGGATCTAACTCAAATAGAGCACCTGCTGCAAACTTCAGAAGCGATCCGCCGGGACAACCACCCGCGCTGGATGGTGCTGACCGGATTCCTGCACGACCTGGGCAAATGCCTCTGCCTCTATGGAGAGCCGCAATGGGGCGTGGTGGGCGACACATTCCCGGTGGGCTGCGCATGGTCCGAGTCGATCGTTTTTCCGGAGTATTTTGCCGCGAATCCAGACCGGCTGGTGCCGGAGTACCAGAGCAAGTATGGAATCTATGCGCCCAACTGCGGCCTCGAGAACGTGCACATGTCGTTCGGGCACGACGGCTACATCGCCGAAGTGATGAAGCCGTATTTGCTCGTGGAGGCGCTCTATATGCTGCGCTTTCACTCGTTCTACCCCTGGCATCGCCATGGGGCGTACGACTACCTGGCGAATGAGCAGGACCGGGCGATGCTCGCGTGGGTGCTCAAGTTCAACCAGTACGATCTCTACTCGAAAGGCCACGCGAAGCCTGACTTGCTTGAGCTCAAGCCGTATTACGACGATCTTTTCGCGGAGTTTCTTCCGGAGAAAGTGGCCTGGTAGGAAAGCTGGTTTTTGCAAGCAAAAAAATGGCCGCCGAGCGGAAGCTCGAACGGCCATTTTCTTTTGGGATGCATTGGAGAGTTACTGCTTGGGTTGCGCGGCCAGCCAGGTCTTCAAATTTGGCTCCTGGAGCGTGCGCAGTTCGATGCAGCCGTCGATGCTTTCCAGGGCGTGCTTCAGAGACTTGTCTGAGGAAGCAACCTTGTGCGTGGAGAAGAAGGTCTGGACGCTGTCGCGGGCGTCGGCGGAGCAGAAACTACCCGTGGAGCGGACCAGCACCTCACCCATCTCTGTGGTCAGCAGGGCATGAACCTTGTCCCAGTTGTCCTGGATGTATTTCCATGCCTGGTCGCGGGACTCGTCGATTTGCAGGGCGATGGCAAACTGGATGGCCGCGTCCTGGTTGCGGACCTTGCCGGAGACGGCGTAGTCGAGAGAGCGCTGGATCAGCGCGGGGTCTTCAAACTCGGCCAGCAGACGCAGGGCGCCCTCCTGGAACTCGGGATTGGTCGAGGTCTCGTAGACCTGTTGCAAGCGGTCGAAGAGTTGGGCGTCGCCGTTGCGGGCGGCAATGGCGAGGGCCGTCTGGCCGAGCGTCGGATCGACGGAGGTGGGATCGGCGAGAAACTTTTCGACGATTTGGTGGGCCTGGGACAGTACGGCCGGGTCCTTGCCGTAGTAGCCGAGGACGGTGAAGAGTTCGGAGCGCAATTCGCGCGTGTTGGCCGAGTCGGTGTCGGCGGGGGCGCCAAGCTTGGCGTACTCCGGCGCAAAGGTCGAGCGAATCCAGGCGGCCAGGGCAGCGCGTTCGTCCGCAGAGGCGGCAATGCGCGTGTAGGCCGCGTTGACGCCGCCCACAGTCCCGCCGACGACCTCCGCACTGGGGTCGGCCTTGAGAGCGGTCACCAGGTTGAGGTAATCCCCGATGGTGGCCTTGTTCGCGCGCACCTGCGCCCACTCGTCACCGATCAGGCTGATGCGCTCGGTGGGCGTGAGGAAGGTTTCAGCATTCGCCACAAGATTCTTGTAGATGCTCAGAGGATAGGCGCTGCGGTAATAGCCCTTGCCACCGGCATTGGCGAAAAAAAGACCGGGGTAAGCCTTCAATTTGGATTCGCCGGGGCCGAGGACCTGGCACTCCTGCTTGTCCGGGCCAGTCTTGATGCAGACCGGGAGCGTCCACTTCTGCGCGGGGTCAGGCTGGATGCTGGGGCTAAGGAAGAAGCGCTTCTGCGCGACCACAACTTTGCCGCCGGCCGGCTCGCCGAAGGTGAGGATGGGCACGCCGGGCTGGGCGACCAGGCTCTCCATGATCTTGTCCACCGGCTTGTGGCTGGTGGCCGTCTGCGCGCCCCAGAAATCCTCTGCGGTGGCGTTTGAATAGAGGTGCGCCGCGAGATAGTTGTGTACGCCGGCGCGGAAGGTCTCCGGGCCGAGATAGTTCTCCACGCTGAGCAGCACGTCGCTGGCCTTGCCATAGGAGATGCCGTCGAACATCTGGTTGATCTCGTCGGGGGTGTCGGCCTTGGCGCGGATGGAGCGGGTGGTGGGCTGGGCGTCGAGATTCAGCGTGCCGTCTTCGTCGTTGGCCACGGTCTGATCGATGTTCCACTCCGGATGCATCGCGGCCACGGGCTTGTTTTCCATCCAACTGGCAAAGCCCTCGTTGAGCCAGATGTTGTCCCACCACTGCATGGTGACCAGGTCGCCGAACCACTGGTGGGCCATCTCGTGCGCAATCACCAGGCCAACTTCTTTCTTTGCGCCGATGGAGGCTGTTTTGGGATCGATGAGCAGAGCGGTTTCGCGGTAGGTGATGGCGCCGAAGTTTTCCATGGCGCCGGCCTCGAAGTCGGGCAGGCCGATCAGGTCAAGCTTCTTGAGCGGGTAGGGAATGCCGAAGTAGTCGTTGTAATAGTGCAGCACATACTTGGCGACATCCACGCCATAGGGCGTGAGGGCGACCTTGTCGGGAGTGGAGCAGACGCGGATGGCCACGCCATCCTGCTCGCCCGCGGTGCATTGGAAATCGCCGACCAGAAAGGCGACCAGGTAGGTGGACATCTTGGGCGTGGTGAAGAACTTGAGAGTGTGCTTGCCGGCAATGGGGCCGGGGGTGTCGGTCTCAATGGGGCTGTTGGAGATGGCCGTGTCGGCGGCATCAACTACAAGCGAAACATTGTACGTAGCCTTGAATGCCGGCTCGTCGAACGAGGGGAAGGCGCGCCGCGCATCGGTGGATTCAAACTGCGTGACGGCGTAGTTGCGCTTGGCAGTCTTGGAGAGATAGAAGCCGCGCAGCTCGTTGTTCAGGATGCCGGTGTAACGGATCGCGAGGGTAGCTTTGCCCGCGGGCACCTTCTCGGGGAAGGTGAAGGTGGCCTGCTCTTTTTCCTTGTCGAGTGTGACGGTGCCCGTCTGCTGCTTACCCCCCGTGGTCATGGTCACGCTCTGAAAGGCGATCTCAATGGCGTTCAGAGTGATCGAATTCGCCGGCTCGGCGAGAGTGACTTCGATCGACTCGACGCCGGTGAAGGCGGCGGCTTTGAGGTCGGGCGTGAGCGTAAGGGTGTAGCTCGATGGGCGAACGGTCGAGGACAGCCGCTGCGCGTTAGCAGGGCCCGACGCAGCCAGGAAAAGGGACAGCAGCGCGGCCGATGCTGCAAGCGCGGCGCGCAGGGATGGGGCGGAAAAGCGAATATTCATGCAATCCTCGTGAAGTTGGGCGGAGCGTTCAGAAATGGGCCAGCCTGTTCCGGCCGGGAACGGAGCCTTGCGGTTCAGCGTCTGGGCTCTCTGTGCAATTCAATGCCGACATTGCCATTGTAGGACAGCGGACGGGTAGGAAAGAGTACGCGCCGGGTTGGATCGCGGTTCCGCGGAGGGCAAGGGCGCTCGGAGTAAGATGGGCGATACGAAGGCTGGAGGCGCGCGATGATTCACTGGTGGGGGCGGTTGGTGTATTCGCTGGCCAGCGTGGCCGCCGCGGCGGTGCTTTCTGTTGGTTTATTGATGCTGGCCGGCTTGTCTCCCACGCTCCAAGGGCGCGGCGGTCTGCTGGGGATGCTCTCCGCGGGCGCTGTGTCGGCCCTCATCGGGCTTGTCTTCACGTTCAGCCTTCCAGGATGGCTGCTGGGGTTGCCGTTTGTCCTGGCGGTGAAGGACCTGCGCGCTTGGCGCTTCTGGCTGTGGTTTGCGATTGGCACGTGCATCGGGCCGCTGCTGATGGTTGGCCTTGTCTTGTTTCAGGCTCTGCACGACCCCCATCTTCACTTCAGCTCGTCTTTGTCCGAAGCGATGTTCTTCGTCTGCCTGGCGACAGGCGTTTCAAGCCTGACCACGCTGATCTATCTCCTGCTTCTGCGGTGGGCGCAGAAGCAGGAGATGAAGAGAAGCGTCGTGGTCGAAGGCGGTGCGGAGAATCGGGACTCGTAACTGCCGCGCCTATTCCGTTTTCGGATTTTTGGTCAGCAGCGCATCGAGCAGCAGCAGGCATGCGCCGGTCACAATGGCGGAGTCGGCAAGGTTGAAGTCGGGCCAGTGGTAGGCGAAGATGTGGACCTCGATGAAGTCCACCACCGAGCCGTAGGCAATGCGGTCGTGGACGTTGCCCAGTGCGCCCGCAAAGACCAGTGCGAGAGCAACGGTGGTGGGGGTGAAACGGTCGCCGAGACGAACCAAGAAGGTCAGCACAGCCAGGGCCGCTATCACCGAAAAGCCGATCAGCACCCAGCGAACCGTATGCGGCGAGGCGGAGTCGGCAAACAGCGAGAAGGCCGCGCCGTCGTTGAGCCAGTGGGTGATGCGCAGGAAATGCGGCACCACCGGAATGGCGCCGCCCATGGGAATGTGCAGCGCCACCCAGGTTTTGGTGAGGCGGTCAAGAAAGATGACGACGGCGGAAATCAACAGCAGCCAGGGCAGGCGGCGGGGAGTGAGTGTGCTCACGAGGCGGCCTCCGTTGGCTGCTGCTGAGCGGCTTGCGGCCGGGCGATCTTCATTTCCACGAGCGCGTCCTGACAGCGGGTGCAGACGTTCTCCCAGATGCCGTAGTTCGAAACTTCGGGCATGAAGTTCCAGCAGCGTGCGCACTTGTGGCCGGTGGCGGGCAGCGCTGTGACGTGCAACTCGTCGCCCTGGACAACAGTGACGCGGGAGACGTTGACGATCTCTTTCAAACCCGCAGCGTGGCGTTGGAGGAGCGCGAGCAAGTCGCCCGGGGCTGCGATTTCGAGTTCCGCTTCCAGGCCCTTGCCGATGCGCTTGGCCTGGCGGTCTTCTTCAAGTTTAACCAGGGCCGCATCGCGCACCGCGAAGATCTGCTTCCACTCTTCCAGCAACTGCGTTGGATCTTCAGAGAAAATCTCTTCCGGTTTGAGGAAATGCGCCAGATGCACGCTGACTTCGCGGCCTTCGACCTTGGGCAGATACTCCCACACTTCGTCTGCGGTGAAGCTCAGAATGGGCGCAACCAGACGCACCAGCGCTTCGGCGATCTGCCACAGCACGGTTTGCGCCGAGCGGCGGGCCTGGCTCGACGGCGCAAAGGTGTACATGCGGTCCTTGAGCACGTCGAGATAGAAGGAGCTGAGGTCGATGACCGCGAAGTCGTTGATCGCGTGGTAGACGCGATGGAACTCGAAGCTCGCGTACCATGCCTGCACTTTTTCTGACAGCTCGCGGGTCCGGGCCAGCATATAGCGGTCCAGCGGCAGGAGCTCGCGCTCTTCCACCTTATCGGTCGCCGGATTGAATCCGGACAAATTGCCCAGCAGGAAACGGAACGTGTTGCGCAGCTTGCGATAGATCTCAGCGCAGCGCTGCATCAGGTTTTCGCTGGCGGCCATGTCTTCGCGGAAGTCCACCGAAGCCACCCACAAGCGGACGATTTCGCCGCCCAGCCGCTCGGCAATGTCCACCGGGTCCACGCCGTTGCCCAGCGATTTGGACATGGCGCGGCCCTGCTCGTCGAGGGTCCATCCGGCGGTTGACACATGGGAATAAGGCGCGTGGCCGCGCAGGGCTACCGAGGTGAGCAGGGAAGAGTGGAACCATCCGCGGTGCTGGTCGCCGCCCTCAAGATACAAAGTCTCCACGCCTTCGCCATTCTGGAAGGCTGTGTACGCTGTTTTGAGGTCGGGATCGGATTCAGCCACGGCGAACCAGCTTGTGCCGGAGTCGAACCACACGTCCAGAATGTCGGTTTCCTTACGGAAGGCCGTGCCGCCGCAATGGGCGCAGGCTGCACCGGCCGGGAGCAGGCTGGCCACATCGGTGGTGTGCCAGGCCTCTGCGCCCTCGCGGTCAAACAGATCGACGATCTGGCGGTTGAGGGCCGGGTCCATGATCGGCTGGTTGCAGCCCACGCACATAAACACGGCGATGGGCACGCCCCAAATGCGCTGGCGGCTGATGCACCAGTCGGGCCGCGTGGCGATCATGTTGGTGATGCGTTCCTTGCCCCAGGCCGGGTCCCAGACCACCTTGTCGATCTCTTCAATCGCCAACTGGCGGAAGGTTGTCTTGGAGCCGTCCTCGCGTTCGACCGGGGTTTCCAGGCCGATGAACCACTGTTCGGTAGCGCGGTAGATGACCGGTTTGTGGCAGCGCCAGCAGTGCGGATAGGAGTGGTTCAGGTCGCTCGAGGCCAGCAGCGCCCCGGCCTCTTCCAGCATGGCCAGGATGACGGGATTGGCGGCCCACACCTTCTTGCCTTCGAAGGCGGGAGGCGAGGCCAGCGGCCAGGCGTCGGGGTCCACATGAATGCGGCCTGCCGCATCCACGCGGCAGGTCTGGTCCAGGCCGTAGCGCTGGCCGGTATAAAAGTCGTCTGCGCCGTGAGCCGGAGCGGTATGGACCGCGCCTGTGCCCTGGTCGGCGGTGACGTACGTAGCCAGAACCCCGAGAATGCTGCGGTCCAGGAACGGATGCTGGAAGGTGGAGCGCTCCAGCAGGCTGCCCTTGAAGCGGGCCAGCTCGACGGTTTTGCCTAACTGGCAAGCGGCAATCACCTGGTCCGCCAGTTCCGCGGCCACAATGTAAACCGGTGCGTCGGCGGCATCTCCCGCGGCCAGCGCAACGTATTCGAAGTCCGGATGGAAAGCCACGGCCATGGACGCGGGCAGGGTCCAGGGGGTGGTGGTCCAGATAATGGTCGAAACCGGACGGCCGGCCAGCGCAGGTGAGATCAACTCCGGGGCCGAGGTTAGCCGGTAGCGCACATAAATCGAGGGGCTGGTGTGGTTGTCGTACTCGACCTCCGCCTCGGCCAGCGCGGTGCGATCGTGGATGCACCAGTAAACCGGCTTGAGGCCTCGGTAGACAAAACCTTTTTCAAGGAAGCCGTAAAATGCCTCCAGGGTCCGGGCCTCGTAGTCGCGGGCCATGGTCTTGTAGGGCTTCTGCCAGCGGCCAAAGCAGCCAATGCGCTCAAACTGCGAGGTTTGCAGCTCGACGTACTTCTGCGCATAGGCGCGGCAGGCGTCCAGAACTGCCGGGACCGGCATTTCAAGCTTTTTGTGGCCCAGGTGCTCGTCCACCTTGATCTCGATGGGCAGGCCGTGGCAGTCGAAGCCAGGGACGTAGGGGGCGTCGAATCCGGCCATGGTTTTCGACTTGACCACAAAATCCTTGAGCCCCTTGTTGAGCGCGTGACCCAGGTGAATGGGGCCGTTGGCGTAAGGCGGGCCGTCGTGAAGCAGGTAGGCAGGGCGGCCACGGCCAGCCTTGCGCAGCTCTTCATAGAGCCGGAGCTCGGCCCAGCGGGCCAGCCGAAGTGGTTCATTATGAGGCAGATTCGCCTTCATCGGGAAGGCGGTTTTCGGCAAGGTAAGGGTCGCCTTCAACTCCGGCGCTGAGGACATCTTCACTCCCTGGGATGGTACGATCTGGTGCATTCCTTAGTGTAAACGGGGAAGCTCAATTTTTTCGGTAACTACTGGGGGCTTGGGTCGTCTATTGTTTATGGGAACCTCGACCAGGCCGAAATATGAGAGTTTGGAGTTTGAGACCCCCGCGGACGAGACACAAATGGGCGGAGTCGAGCATAATGGAGTGATGAGCCTGGAGCCGGGAAGGTCCCCCTCCGGACGGGAAGCCAGGCACGCAGAGGCAACAGAACCAGCCGCACATATGGCAAACAACTCACTCATCCAGCCAGACTCGGAAACCAACGCCGCCGCGGCTCCTGCGGACGGCTTCGAACTCAACGCGCTCCTCGGCAAGGCCTTCGAGGAAAAGCCCATCTGGATCGGGCTCTACGAGAATATCCGCGACGTTTTTTTCCCGCCCAAGCTGCCGCCGCTGGAACTGACCTCGAAGCCGATTCCGGTTCCGGACCGGATGGCGATGAAGCCGAACCCGTGGGCCATCGGCATCTCGACCGCGGTGAACATCCTCATTCTGATCGTGGTGCTGTTCTTTGTCGGCAAGAAGATTATCGACACCGTCAAGGCGAACAACCTGACGGCCACCAACATCGATGTGGGCGAGTTCAAGGCGCCCAAATCCGACAAGCAGGCGGGTGGCGGCGGCGGTGGCGGTGATCACAGCCTCATCGATCCCACCAAGGGCAAGCTGCCCAAGTTCGACCCCAAGCCGATCACGCCTCCGCAGGTGCAGACGGTGGACCATCCGTTGTTGCCCATGGAATCGGCCATCAATGTGCAGAAGGAAATCACCCTGCCTGATAACCCGAACCTGCCCAATATCGGCGTGAAGAACTCCATCAACGTGAGACTGGCCTCGAACGGCAGTGGCGGCGGCGGGGGAATGGGAAGCGGGTATGGCGGCGGCATGGGCTCCGGCACTGGGAACGGCTATGGGCCGGGTTCCGGCGGCAACACCGGTGGAGGACTATACCGGGTGGGCGGCCAAGTCTCCGCGCCGGTTGTCTTGAACAGCGTCGAAGCGGAGTTCTCCGATGAAGCCCGCCGGGCCAAGTACCAGGGCGTCTGCATCATCTCCATCATTGTCGATGCGCAGGGCAATCCCCAGAATCCGCGCGTAGTGCGGGCTTTGGGCATGGGACTGGACGAAAAGGCCATGGAAGCGGTGCGCAAGTACAAGTTCAAGCCGGCCCTCAAGGACGGCAAGACACCGGTACCTGTGATGATCAACGTCGAGGTCAACTTCCGGCTGTACTGAGACCCTGAGACGGTTCAAACGAAAAGAGCGAAGTGCTTCGGCGCTTTGCTCTTTTTGTTTGGTATGTGCTTTCCCACCCCGGCCGCAGACCGGGTTCCGAAGATCGGGTCCTCGCCGCTGGGTTTGATCAGGGGCGCTGCACGGCTAGGCTTTGACATGCCTGTGGCGATCAGCAAAGCCCTCATCTTGGCCAGAGATATCCGCGGAGCATCCTCGAAAGGCTATTTCGTCAGGCCGACGCGCCGCGCCAAGTCATCAAAGCGCGGGTCGGAGCGCAAGGGGTCAAGACAAGGATCGGCCTTGAGATAGATGAGTCCGACGTCATGCGTGTTGTAAGACTCCTCCAGCCACTTGAATGCTTCGTTCTTCTTGCCCAGTCCCGCATAGACGAGTGCGATCTCGTACCTTCCCACGCCGTCTTTCCGCACGTGCACTTCCAGTTGCGCAATCGTCTTGCGGGCCGCATCCACCTGCCCCGCGCGCGCATAGGCATTTCCTAAGTGCCCCAGGGTGTATGGGCCGTCGCCCGACTTGAGAAACGCTGCAATGGACTCCGCGTACATGCCCTTCTCAGCGTAGATATCGCCGGTCAAAAAGTTCCAGTCGGAAAGATTGATCTTGAGGCCTCGGACTGTCCGCGTCACCGCAAGCGCCTTGTCGTATTGGCGGGAGAAGTAATATACGAACCCCTCGGCGTGGAATGTGCTTCCCGAGACAGGGTCGAGATCCACGCTCCGTTCCACCTCCGCAAGCGCTTCCGCAAGATGTCCGGTTCGAACCAGATAAAACGCGTACTTCTGGTGGCTGGTTGCCGAGTTTGGATTCAGTTCAAGCGCCCGGTGAAACTGCGCCGCCGCGGTCGGCCAGTCCCAGTCCAGAGTCATCGCGGTATTGGCCAGTTCGGCATGAGCCTCGGATAAGGAGTCATCCAATTCGATTGCCTTCATCGCTTCGGCCTTTTGCCGGGTAAATGCAGCCACATAAGGCATCCGTCCCGATTCGCCCATCATGCCGTAGCAACTGGCCATGGCCGAATGCGCCTGCGAATAACCGGGATCCTTGGCGATCGCGCGATTGAAATACTCGATCGCATCCTTGCAGTCGTCGTCGGTGCGCAGCAGAATGCCATGCAGGTAAAGATCCTGAGCCTCCAAGTCGATGGGCCGCTCGCGCACCAGGCGCGCATTTTCCTGCGGAGTGACATTGCTGCTGATCTCTTCCGCAATGGTTCGCGCCACTTCTCCCTGCAACGCCAGAACGCTGGTCATGTCGCGAACATAGGTGTGAGCCCAGATCGGCCGATCCGTATTCGCATCGATCAACTGGGCGCTGATGCGCACCTGGTTGCCCTCGCGCTGGATTCCCCCCTCCACCACCCCGCTTACGGCCAACTCCCGGGCGATCTCCGGCAGCTTCTTCCTGGTGCCCTTGTAGCTCATGGCCGAAGTGAGGGAAATGACGCGCAGCGTTGAAACCTGGCCCAGGTCGTTGATCAACTCCTCGGTCATCCCGTCGGCAAAATAGTCCTGCCCCGGATCGCCCGACAGGTTCTTGAGCGGCAGGATCGCAATTGACCGGATTTCACCTCGCGCTCGCGGATCGAGGTACCATTTTTTGACCCCGGCGTAGCAGGCTAGCGCGATCAGAATCAACGCCAGCACTGCGCCCGCCACGATACGCAGCGGGCGGCGCGCCTCGGGTGCGCTCTCTGTCAGACTTGATTTCTTTACGGGCCTGTCGGCAGGCGGGCCCTTCTTCTGTCCCGCGGGTTGCTCATCCAAGCCGGTTGGGGCCACGTCGGTGTGCGGCTCAGCCGTCGTCTCCTGTGGCTCGAAGATGAATCTCGGCACATAGGAGCCGCTCGGAAGTCCGATCCGGACTGTCGGCCGGGTGTTCGTCTCGCGGTAGTACTGCGCCAGCCTCTTTCGGACTTCGGTGGCCTTCACGCGAACCACGGAATCACTTCCCGTGTCGTAATCGACCGGGCGGCCGAACATCTCGGCTCCGATCATCCGCTCGCGCAGACTGCCAACTTCCCCTTCCAGCGCATGGCCTACGATCAAATGAAGAAAATCCTGAGTACGTTTACTCCCGGCAAACGCGTGGCTCGCGATCACCTCTTTCAGGTGATCGCGCACCTGGCTGATCTGTTTGGGGCTGAGTAGCTCCGGCTCCGTATATGGATCGGCTGTCGACATAAAGCGCTCAGATTCCCTTAGGTACACACTATACCACCCCAACAAACGTGCCTCAAAGCGGCTGTTTGCCGTGATCGTGTCCCCATGTAAATCTTTGCAAAATAGCAGGTTACCTATGTGAATAGCCTCAACAAACCGTTAATAGCGTTGCACGTTCCAGGCGCGAGTGTTGGAATGGGCACGCTCTCAAATTGGATGAGGGGGCCGGTTGAATTCAGAAAACGCTTGCCAATGTGCTGGTGCTGAAATCGATCCTATCCAATCCAATGTCGGAGCATACGTTTTCTCAGCGCCAGGAAAAAGACCTTGATGGGACGGAATCAGATGCAGAAGGATCGGGAACATCCCCCAGTCCGCTGGCAGCCGGGAGGCTGGCTGCGGCATGTGCGTTTTCCCCAATCTGACTCTATTGGCGCAACTTCCACTTGTGCTGAAATCCCATTGGAGTCAGGGAGTCTGTCTCCTCGCGCGCTGGCGGCTTGGAGAAGCAGATCGGGTAATCGCTTGCCTGGCGTGCGAGCCACCGATGTTTCCACCTCAGAGGCCAATCGCGGCGTCACGGCGCCCGCCGCAGAGCTTCTGCCTCGATCGCATCGCAGGGGCCCGGCCGTTTCGGTCCTTGTACCGGCCGTCCTGTGCGGGTTCTGCCTGGTTTCTACATTTGGCCAGACGGCGCCGAACGAATCCTTCGCCAAGGCCATGCAGCAGGGGGCCCAGGCGATGACAGCGGGGAATCTTGCCGCGGCCGTTGAGGCATACACCTTGGCAACGCGCCTGCAGCCCGCCTTTGCTGAAGCCCATTTCAATCTCGGCTTGGCCCAGGAACAGGCCGGTCGCCTCGACGAGGCGCGCCAGGCTCTCGAGAAATCCGTCGTCCTCAAACCTTCGCTGCGGGGCGCTCATCTGTTTCTGGGAATCGTCGCGTACAAACAGAACCGCCTGGAGGAGGCCGAAACGCACTTCGTTCGCGAGACGCACCTCGATCCGCAGAGCGCCAAGGCCTTTATGTGGCTGGGAGTCTGCCGCCTGGCCCAGGAAAAGCCGGAGGCGGCCATCGCGCCCTTGGACAAGGCCCATCAACTGGACCCCAACGATGTGGACACCCTCTATCACCGCGGCCGCGCTTATCTGCTGGTGGCCAATGCCTCCTACTCCGCAATGTTCAAGCTCGATCCGGACTCGGTGCGCGTGCACCAGGTGCTTGCCGAGGCCGATGCCCAGGCCTATCGCACCGGAGACGCGATTGCGCAGTATGAGATTGCGGTAAAGACGGCTCCCAAACTGGCCGGACTGCACGAAAGTCTGGGTGACCAGTACTGGATTTCAGGAGCTCAGGACAAGGCCGCCGGAGCCTACCGGGCGGAACTGGAAATTGACCCCGCCGACAGCGTGGCGCGGTTCAAGCTGGGCTGTCTCGATGTGATGCATGGCAACGCGGTTGAGGGCGTTTCGCTGCTCCGCCAAGCCCTGCTCCAGGATCCGTCCCTCAGCGATGCTCATTACTACCTGGGCAACGGACTGTCGGAACTCGATCGCAACGAAGAGGCGGTTGCGGAGTATGAGTTGGCTATCGCGGCCAACCCTGACGGCGATCGAGCCATGAGTTCCTACTACCGGCTTTCCCAGGCATATCGCAAGCTACGCCGGATGGAGGAAGCTCGCACGGCTTTAGCCAGCTATCAGCGGCTGAGAGCCCAAAACCAGACGCGCCTCGATACCCGAAGCGCGCAGATTGTCCGAAGGAGGTCCGAACTTCCGGTAGACGAGCCGGAAAAGATGCCCGAGTAGGATAACCACGAACGATTCGGCACTGCAATTTCCGTCGCGCCGATAATCACCAAGTGCTTCCGACTGAGACTCAAGCGTCGCTTGCCCTCAGGCAACAAGGAAGCGGAAACGGTCACCAGGCATTAGGTGTTTGCTAGGAGGCAAATCATGTTTCAAACCAGAAAACAAGTCCATCGCAATTCGAGTGGACCTCTTGCGGAAAGATCGCCGCGGATATCCCTGGCGTTGTGGCTCGGGTTCATTCTCATCCTTCTTGGCGCGGGGCTGCCTGCTCTTGCCCAGTTGGACACCGGCGCCATCGCCGGAACCGTCCTCGATCCTACAGGCAAGGTGGTGGCGGATGCGAAGGTAGACATCCGCGAAACGGCTACGGGAACGGCGTATTCGACAGTCAGCTCGTCCACGGGCTACTACGTTTTCTCGTCTGTTCGTCCCGGAAGCTACAACGTTACGGTGACCGCAACCGGCTTCAAAACCGCGATCCACCGCGGCGTCGTGGTTTCGGTAGGCATACACACCGCGCAGGATATTACCCTCGCACTCGGCTCGGCCACTGAAACTGTCAGCGTGACGGCCGGAGCCCAAGCTCTGGAGTCGGAGACTTCAGAAGTCGACACTGCCATTCAACCCGAGCAGGTCGAGGATCTTCCACTTTCAATCGCCGGCGGCTTCCGTTCGCCTGAAACCCTCGTGTACCTGGTGCCCGGAGTTGCAGGAGCGGGCCAGGCAGCGTCTACCGACCCGATCAAGATCAACGGCGGCCAGGAAGCGGGAACCGATTTCCTCATCGACGGCATTACCACCAACCGGCAGCAGAATGGATCCGGGAGCTTCGGCATCATGTCTCCTTCGATCGATGCGGTGAATGAGTTCCATGTCAGCCTCTCCGGCCTGCCCGCGGAACTGGGCAGAACCACGGGCGGCATTGCCAACTTCAACACCAGGGGCGGCACCAACGACTACCACGGCTCGGTCTACGAGTTCTACAAGAACGCCGTGCTCGACGGCAACACCTGGTTTGACAACGCCCACATTGCGGAGCAAGGAAACACCGCCGCTGCAAGGGCGGAGTATAAACGCCCGGCGGACACCAAGAACGACTACGGCCT